>MDTC01003496.1_pt1 | contig 17671 bp, 18 predicted proteins | sample 811181 | NCBI WGS metagenome assembly MDTC01 (sample SAMN05326644, study PRJNA326480) | marine metagenome | isolation source: seawater | place: Pacific Ocean: North | collected 2011 | reverse complement strand
GTTGTCGGATCGACGGGTGCGTTCACCGTTCACACGCTACCGAACAGAGCCGCCGGAGTCAGGAGCGCCAGCCGTGACAGATAGCTCCTCGCCACGCATCCGTCACCCGATCGCGTCCAGGAATCCGTTCGTGTACGACAGCGATGAGGTGCCACTGGCCACCGAGTTGCAGGTGATCGAGACCCACGGGGTCGGCGGCGAACAGGGCACGTCGCGATCGAGGGACCAGAAGTGGATGCCGGCAAGCCCTTGGGACTGTGCATACGCGGCGACGGTCTGCACATCGGCGAGTGTGAAGATCTCATCGCGCACGTCGTTCATGCCGATCATCGGCGTGAGCTCGATCTTGTCTGTCGGAACTCCAAACGAGTGCTGCAGGTTCGTCGCCGCCTGGATCGCCGAGGCGCCCATGTCACATATCCCGCCGCTGACCACACACACCCCCGGCCCCGCGGCGCCGTAGTCCATCACCATCAGGTTCACGGTGTAATTGCGAAGGTTCGAAGCCTGAATTGCCCGGACTGTTGTCGCGCCCGTCGCGTTCAATCCGCCGTAGCTGCCATCGCTTGCCGCGAGAGTCGCGAGCGTGAACGAGAACCGCAACTGCGGATAGCTGTCCTGAACGCCGGCCGCGGCCGCGACAAGATCGCGGATGTCGGACGCCGACTGCCCGGACTCGATGTCGAAGTCGACACCGATGAGATGATCGGATGCGTACCGCTCGATGAACGAGGTCATCCCAGCGGCCGATGAACAGTGGAATGCCCCCGCCGCTCCGCCCGTGGAGACGACGTAGTCGATGCCAGCCGCTGCCAGAGCGGGAATGTTCGCATCGGCGAAAGCCTGGGCAGCAACGCCGCCCCAGTTCTCGCTTCCGCAGGTTCCGGTCGCGAAAGCCAGCGTGACGGCATCCAAGTCGGTCGCGTCGCTGCCCAGCAGCCCGCTCGCACCGACGAGCGGCTGGGAGGAGCCACCCACAGCCGTTCCCATTGCCGAGGTGTTCCAGTTCATGCCGACCGTGACGTCCTTGTAGGGACTGAAAACGAAGTCGGGTGCGACGCCGGGCGTACCGGTCGGTGTCGGTGTGGGCGACGGAGTAGAGGTCGGTGTCGGGCTCGGCGGGGCGGTCGGTGTTGCGGTCGGCGTCGGCGAGGCGCTCGGGGTGCCGCACGGACCCTGCGCGGTCCAGGGCTGGCCAGTCCCGCTGACGCCGTTGTGGGTCGCCGGATCATCGCCGCGCGACCACCAGTTTGCTCGGTACAGGATGCCGCCTTGAGTGGCAGTATTGCCGGCGACGTAGGTCGATCCCGCGCTCCAGGCCGCAACGGCGCACGCACCCGTCGGCGTCGGCGAAGCTGTCGGTGCGGATGTCGGCGTGGGCGCGGGAGTGGCCGCACCGCACGCACCGATCGAGGTCCACGGCTGGCCGGTACCGGTCACGCCGTTGTTCGTGACGGGATCGTCGCCTCTGGTCCACCAGTTAGCCCTGTACTGGGTGCCGTCCTTGCTGGCCGTGTCTCCCCCGACGTACGTCTCTCCCGACGACCACGCCGGAGCACAGGAGACGGCATCCGATCGCGCTGCAGGCACGATGGACAGCAGCATGCCAGCAAGGAGCCCCAGTAGGGCGAGAACGGCAAGGCCAGGACGGGCGAAGCGAACGATCATGGTGTCCTCTCGGGTGCAGACGCTGATTCGGGGTGGGCGTCGCGAGCCACACGCTAGCGATGGCGCCCGCGGCACCACCTCGACGACACGATGAGAAAATCCTTACGTTCTGGCGGTGCCAGGATGGAGTCATGACCCGCATCGGAACCAGCGACCTCGACGTCTTCCCGCTCTGCCTCGGTGGCAATGTGTTCGGCTGGACCGCCGACCGAGACGAGAGCTTCGCGATCCTCGACGCGTTCACCGAGGGCGGCGGCGACTTCGTCGATACCGCTGACGGCTACAGCGCGTGGGTTCCCGGCAACACCGGAGGCGACAGTGAGCGGATCATCGGCGCCTGGCTCGCTGCCCGTCCGTCCGCAGAGCTGACCATCGCAACCAAGGTCAGCCGTCACCCCGACTTCCCGGGCCTGAAGAACATCCGCGGCGCCGCCGAAGCGTCGCTGCAGCGTCTGGGCGTCGAGACCATCGACCTGTACTACGCACACTATGACGACCCCGAGGTTCCACTGGCCGAAGCAGTGTCAGCTTTCGGAAAACTCGTCGACGATGGCCTTGTTCGCACGATCGGCCTGTCGAACTTCACGCCTGATCGCATGCGCGAATGGATGCTGACCGCCGCCGATCTGGGCGTTGCTCAGCCTGTCGCGCTGCAGCCTCACTACAACCTCGTGCACCGCAACGAGGTCGAGGGCGAGATCGCCCCGATCGCTGAGGAGTTCGACCTCGGCATCCTGCCGTACTACGCCCTCGCCAGCGGTTTCTTGACCGGAAAGTACCGGTCGCCGGATGCCGACGGTGGCGCATCGCCGCGGGCCAAGGGTGCAGCGAAATATGCGACTGCGCAGGGACTTCAGGTGCTGCAGGTCGTGGAGCGGATCGCCGCGTCCCACGCGAGCACGATGGCCGCGGTCTCGCTGGCCTGGTTGCGCGAGCAGCCGCACGTTGTCGCTCCGATCGCCAGCGCGTCCCGCGTCGAGCACGTCGCGGATCTGCTGGCGAGCGCGACGCTGCAGTTCACCCACGATGAGCTCGAAGAGCTGAGCGTCGTCTCGGAGTGGACGCCGAGCGACATCTGAGGCGCTCTTGCGCCGCTCTTCTGCAGACCCTGCGTCAAGCGCGAGGGGTCGCAACACGCCGTATCACGCTGTGCGTGTGCGGTGTGTCGCGACCCCTCGTGTCAGACCTGATCCCTGAGCGGGCGCCCCGGCGCTTACTGCGCGGCAGGACGCTGGCCGGTGCCGCGACCACGCGAGCCGCGGCGACGTCGGGCGGGCGCACCGTCGGCCCGCTGCGGGTTGCGCTCCGCCGCGGACCCCTGGTCGGCAGCGTGACGCGGATTGTGGGCGTGGGTGGGCTTGGCCGTGTGTCCGGGCTTCGCGGAGCGTCCCGGCTGAGCGCCACGACCCGAGCCGCTGCGCTGTCCGCCGCCGGAGCGCTGTCCACCGCCGCCAGAGCGCTGGACAGCGCCGCCCGACCCACCAGAGCGGGCACGAGGCGTCGACGCGGCGGGGGCGGTCACAGGCAGCATCCGGTGAGCGGCGCGCGGTCCGACCAGTTCGTCGACGGCTGCCGACGATGCCTTCACCGACTCGGCGTCGACCTGGATACCCGCCTTCTTGAGCAGCTGGGCGATCTCGCGGCGCTGAGCCTCGAGGCCGACCGTGACGACGGTCCCCTCGGCACCCGCGCGTGCCGTGCGACCCGACCGGTGCAGGTACGCCTTGTGCTCGACGGGAGGATCCACGTGGACGACGAGCTCGACCTGGTCGACGTGCACGCCGCGGGCTGCGACATCCGTCGCTACCAGCACCCGGACGCCGTCGTTCTCGGGAGACGCGGAGAACGCGGCGAGGTTCCGGTCCCGCGCGTTCTGCGAGAGGTTTCCATGCAGGTCGACGACGGGGATGCCTGCCGCGGTGAGCTGTTTGGCAAGCTTCTTGGCCTGGTGCTTGGTGCGCGTGAACAGGATGCGACGTCCCTGACCCGAGGCGAGCTCGCGGATGAGCGCGGTCTTCTCTTCAGTTCCGGGGATCAAGAACACGCGGTGGGTCATCTCCCCCGCGGGGACGCTCGACTCGTCGACCTCGTGGCTCACCGGCGAGGACAAGAACCGGCGAGCGAGCACATCGATGCCGCCGTCGAGCGTCGCGCTGAACAGGAGGCGCTGACCGTCGGCAGGCGTCGCGGCGAGGATCCGCGTGACGCCCGGGAGGAAGCCGAGGTCGGCCATGTGGTCGGCCTCATCGAGCACGCTCACCTCGACCCTGTCGAGCCGCACGACCTGCTGCTTCATGAGGTCTTCGAGACGGCCGGGGCAGGCCACGACGATGTCGACGCCCGCGCGCAGCGCCTGCTCCTGCGGACGCTGGCTGACGCCGCCGAAGATGGTGGTGACTCGAAGACCGACGGCATGTGCCAGCGGCTCGATGGTCGCGGCGATCTGCGTGGCGAGCTCTCGCGTGGGGGCGAGGACCAGACCACGCGGGCGACCAGAGGTCAGCGGGGTCGAGGATGCTGCGATACGCGCCACCAGCGGCAGCGCGAACGCGATCGTCTTGCCACTGCCGGTGCGGCCGCGGCCGAGCACGTCCCGCCCGGCGAGAGAGTCAGGAAGCGTGTCCCGCTGGATGGCGAAGGCCTCGGTCTTGCCCGAGGAGCTGAGAACGTCGGCGAGCACTGCGGGCACGCCGAGGTCGAGGAAAGTCGTCATGGAGGTGCTTTCGTGATTGTCCGCGCACAGCTGCACGACCCGGACGAAGCAGGGAAGGGCTGTGGTGAGCGGAGGAGTGGCGACGGCGCGGGTTCGCGCATCGTTTCGCCGTTCGAGAAGAGAGCCGGACCGTCAGGCCGGGATGCGTATCGACGACGCCGGCAGAGATCGAGAACGACATCCGCCGTGAACGACCCTACCAGTGATACCTGGGCGCTGCGGTCGGGCCGCGCCCCCGCACCCCGGGGCCGGAAGGCTCAGACCCTCCGGTACTCCGAGACCATGGGGCAGTCGAACGGGCCGCGGGCTGCCAGTCCCACACGGTTGAGGTAGTCGATGACGATCGCGTACGAACGCCAGAGCGAGGTCTCGGTATAGGGCACGTCGTGGGTCTCGCAATAGTCGCGCACGACCTCGCGAGCTTGTGCCAGGTGCAGGCGCGACATGCTCGGGAACAGGTGGTGTTCGACCTGGTAGTTCAGGCCACCCATGAGCCAGGTAGCCCACCATCCGCCGGCGACATTGCGTGAGGTTCGCACCTGCTTCGAGAAGAAGTCGAGCTTCGCGTCGGGCGCGATGATCGGCATCCCCTTGTGGTTCGGTGCGAACGAGGCACCCATGTACACACCGAACACGGCGACCATCACACCGAAGAAGGCGAAGGCCATGCCCAGCGGCAGGAGCAGGAAGATCGGCACCAGCACGACGCCAAAACGCAAGCTCAGGATGCCGAGCTCGGTCCACCGGCCCTTGACCGGCCCCCGTGAGAGCAGGTGACGGAAGCTCAGCGCGTAGAGATTCAGCCCCTCCAGCGTCAGGAGCGGAAAGAACAGCCACCCCTGCTTGCGCGTGACCACGCGCACGAGACCGCGGGATGCTGCGGCGTCAGTCTCGAGGAAGGAGATCGTGTCGACCTCGATGTCGGGGTCCTTGCCGACACGGTTCGGGTTGGCGTGGTGGCGCGAGTGCTTGGAGTCCCACCACGAGTAGCTCATGCCGACGATGCCGCCGAGCACTCGAGCGAGCCGGTCGTTGGCGGGCCCGCTGGAGAGGATCTGGCGGTGCGCTGCCTCGTGGGCGAGGAACGCGACCTGAGTGAACAGGATGCCGAACGCGGCAGCCATCAGAAGCTGAAGCCAGCTGTCGCCCAGAACGATGAATCCGGTGATCGCGCCGCCGAAGCCCGCGGCGATCGCGGCGCCAACTGCCGCATAGAACCACGGCGTGCGCCGGAGCAAGCCGAGTTCACGGACCACCTGCGACACCTGCGTGTAGGCACGGGCCACCGGCGGGAACTCAGCGGTCCCAGAGTAGGTCTGGCGAACCGGCCCGAGTCGGGCCGACTCGTCCACGGGGGGACGGGAAGATACAGAGGATGACGGCACAACGGCACCTGACTTCGCTCGTGCGCCGCACATCGTGCGCGCCGCGGGATGGATGCCAAGGGCAGTTGCCGTTCGCTGTACCCACACTACGGAGAGCGATATGTCGGCATCCGAATACTCGCTTGTTCACACGACATCGTCAGCCTCGAGGCGCTCGGGACAGCATGGGTGGCCGTTCACCACGCACGGGCGCCGGAGAAATGCCCGGCGTAGGACGATCCCGCGCAGATTCTCCCTACCTCCGAGAGAGTTCCTACGTCCGGGAGGTGTCCTCAGACGGATGCTTCGGCGAGACGGATGCTCCGCGGAAACGGATGCTCCGCGGAGACGGATGCTCCGCGGAAACGACGAACGCGCCGACTCCGACATCGGAGCGGCGCGTTCGAGGGGATTGTGTCAGAGTGCGCGGATGTTCGCAGCCTGCAGACCCTTGGGGCCCTGCTCGGTGTCGAACTCGACCTTCTGCGCTTCCTCCAGGCTGCGGTAGCCGCTGCCGGCGATCGCGCTGAAGTGCGCGAACACGTCGGCGGAACCGTCATCGGGAGCGATGAAACCGAATCCCTTCTCGGAGTTGAACCATTTGACGGTGCCGGTGGCCATATCGTCTTTTCCTTCGTAAACCTCCGGATCGCAGTGCGCGACCCGCACGTCGGTGGCCGACGCGGGACTCACACTACGGCACCGGACGCCGACGGCATAAGGATGTTGTGATCTCGTGACGAAGTGTTCCGCGATCAGTTACGGTCGGCCACCGCCCCAGCCGGCCGCATGACGCCGGCGTGGCGGGAGCACAGGGCGGATGCGGCATCCGTGCATTCCTCGCAGTGCGCGACGCGCACCCGGCAGTCCCCCTCGGCACAATTGACCATGCGCGAGGTCGCCGCACCGCACGTGACGCATGCCCCGATCGTCGCGGCGTCGGTCCCGAAAGTGATCGACTCACGCCCGTCGAAGACGTAGAGCGCACCCTCCCACAGCCCGGTGTTGCCGAAGCTCTCGCCGTACCGGACAATTCCGCCATCCATCTGGTACACCTCCGAGAACCCGCGCGAGACCATGAGGCTGGAGAGCACCTCACAGCGGATGCCGCCCGTGCAGTACGTGACGACGGGCTTGTTCTTGAGGTGGTCGTATCGGCCCGACTCCAGTTCCGCGACGAAATCGCGCGTCGTGGCGACATCCGGCACGACGGCGTTCTTGAAACGCCCGATCTCGGCTTCGAAGGCGTTGCGGCCGTCGAAGAAGACGACGTCATCGCCGCGCTCCTGGACGAGCTTGTGCACGGCACCAGGCGACAGGTGGGTGCCGCCGCCGACGACACCGGTCGGGTCCACACGCAGCTCGCCGGGGGCGCCGAAACTCACGATCTCATCGCGCACTTTCACCGACAGGCGCGGGAAGTCGACGATCCGCCCGTCGGAGTCGAGGCCGCTTCCCTCTGACCACTTGAAGTCGATGTCACCGAAGCCGGGGTACTCGCGCGTCTTGCGCCAGTAGGTCTTCATCGCGCCGAGCTCGCCGCCGACAGTGGCGTTGATCCCGTCCTTCGAGATCAGGATGCGGCCGCGCAGCCCGAGAAGCTCGCACAGGTCACGCTGCCACAGCCGGACCGCGTTCGGGTCGGTGATCGGCGTGAACCGGTAGTAGAGCAGGATCTTCGACAGTGCCACCGCACAAGGTTAGCTCGGCGACCCGGCCCACCCGGGCACACTGGAGGCATGAGCGCAGACCCCGAACCGAACCGCCCCTCCCCCGCACTGCCGGCTCCGCGCACGGTCGCGATCGCCCTTGTCGTCGACATCGCGTTCGTCGTCATCTTCGCCGCGATCGGGCGGGCGAGTCACGGCGAAGAGGTCGTCGGTCCCGACGGACTCGGCCTGGCACAGACGACCTGGCCCTTCCTTGTCGCTCTTCTGGTCGGATGGCTCACGATGCGGCTCTGGCGCTTCCCTCTCTCAATCCTCAACGCGGGGGTCGCCGTGTGGCTCTACACGGTGATCGGGGGCTTGCTCCTGCGAGCCATCAGCGGCCAGGGTGTGCAGACCGCGTTCGTGATCGTGGCTTCGATCGTCCTTGCGGTGTTCCTCGTCGGGTGGCGCGTGGTTGTCTCGCTGATCCTGCGGCGACGGGCCCCGCTCTCGTAATCGCTGGTTGACTGGGGGCATGGCGGATGTCGCGATGTTCCCGCTCGGGACGGTGCTGTTCCCTCACACCCCGCTCGCACTGCGCATCTTCGAGCAGCGCTACCTCATGATGCTCGGTCGGGTCCTCGACGACGAGGAACCGTCATTCGGTGTGGTCCTGATCGAACGCGGCAGCGAGGCGGGAGGCGGGGACCAGCGGTTCTCCGTTGGCACCATGGCCCGGATCCTGCAGGTCGACCCGCGGGCCGATGATCTGCACGTGATCGCCGTCGGGGGCACCAGAGTAGCCGTGGACCGTTGGCTCGAGGACGATCCGTACCCGGCGGCATCCGTGACACCCATTCCGGAACTGGAGTGGAGCGATGAGCTTGCGCCGTTGCACGCGCAGGCTGAGCAGATCGTGCGTCGAGTCCTCGCCCGTGCTGCCGAGTTCAGTGACGTGCGCTGGGATCCGAACGTCGAGCTCTCGGAGGACCCTGTCGAATCGGCGTGGCAGCTCGCGGCCATCGCGCCACTGGGACAACTTGACCAATTGCGGCTCCTGGGCGCGACCACGCTCGGAGGCCTGTTGCGCGATGTCATCGATCTGACGCTGGACGCCGAGGTTCTTCTGACAACCGGGCCCGAGATCGACGACCTCGGCGACATCGACCTCAGCGGCACCTGACATCGCGGCACCTGGTTTTCTGCTCCGGAGCTCAGTCGAGCTACCAGCCGGCGGAACCCGGGACGCCCTTGAAGGGACCCCGGATCTCGCTCGTGACCCAGCCGCCGTAGAAGGTTCCCGGCTGGGGTGTGACGAGCTCGCCGTCGACCGTGCACCGGTCCATCGGAGCGGGATATAGCGCGACGCGGCCGGCGAGGTCTTCGAAACCACGGGACGGCTCAGGATAGGTCCACCCGACGCGCGGGGTCACCCGCCCGTTCACCGTGACATCGAAGTACGCAGCCCGTCCTTTGAACTCGCAGAACGATGCGCCCTCCCCCCGGCGCAGCACCCCGGGAACGAAGGCGTCGATCGGAAGGTAGTAGACGGGAGGATGGCTCGTCTCGAGCACCCGGACGACGTCCCGCGCGTCCACGATCACCTCACCTGCGAACTCGACCACGATGCGGCGGTCGACGTGCTCCAGACGCGGCGGCCGCGGGTAGTCCCAGACCGACTCCTGGCCGGGGCCTGTGGGATCAGGGCTCGGTGGTCGCATAGGTGCCAGCGTACGCCGCAGACGCGTCTAACCTTCAGCTACGCGAAATGTCGTATGGCCGGATCTGGATCGTCCTCGTAGCGCCGTAGGCGGAGGGGAGCGTCGCAGCATCCGGGATCGTCGTGGGTCCCGCGCCGCGAGGCTCAGGGACTGCACCGGCGGTCCACCCATCGATCTTGGCCCCCGAGGCCGTCGATGGTCCGCCGGTGCAGTGTCCGCGGGGCCGACGTCAGCGCGAGAGCAGCGGCTGGTCGAGGATCCCCGCGGCCTCGGGGTGGACGAGGCGCATGACTGTCGCGGCGACGGCGGCGCGGCTGGAGACGCCAAGCGTCGCATGAACGGCTTCAAGATGTTTGCGCACGGTTCCCGTGGAGATCTGCAATGTGGTTGCGATCTGGGACGTCGCCGCACCGCTCGCGACCAGGAGGGCGATCTCGGCCTGCCGTGCAGTCAAGCCCGCCGATCGCAACGCCTTATGGGCTCGCAACTGCGCGTCATCGATCGTCAGCTTCTGCGGGCTCTCACTCAGTGGCTCCAGTGGAGCAGGCGCCACGGGCGGTGCCGCGGCCGCTCTCATCGTCGACCCGTCGGCATCCGCAAAGGGCCAGACGAGGTTTCCCTCGGCTCTGCTGACCAGGCGATAGCTGGTCTCAAGCAAGGGCGCGATGGTCGAGAGCATCGCTGCCTCACGGTGCCCGCAGGGGTGGGTGGCGGCACAGTCGATCGAGATCACCATCGAGGTGCCATGGGACGTCGGGAAGATCAACACCGTCTGGCGACGAACACCGTTGGGTTCGTAGAACGAGCGGTAGAGCTCGGTGCGCGCGAAGGCACGCTCAGCTCCATCCACATCCCACGTGGTCGGACCGACCCGCTCGCCGGAGATGAATCCGCCGAACAGCGGATGCTGCCAGGCGAACTTCTCGAACGCGGGCCCGTACTGGGCGATCCAGCCCGACGGGAACGGCGGCGCTGGCTCGGAGACCACCCGACGCCCGGCGACGTCGATCTCGGTGCACGAGGCCCCTTGGCATGGGAACAGTCGGTAGAGCCCGGCACTCACGCGCGCGGCATAGTCCCGCGTGTCGTGTGAGCCGGCTACCGACTCGAGGACGTCGAGGATCGCCGCGTAATCCTGCGCCTCGAGCTGCATCCGAACATTGTTACAGACAACGTCGGAAATGGCGCCCGACGAAAGTCCCCGCTACAGATGCGGGGGCGACGGGCTACGGGCTACGGGCGCAACAGCACCTTCGTCGCACGACGTTCGTCCATCGCCGCGTACGCTTCAGCGACATCGCTCAGCGGAAGCTCCAGATCGAAGACCTTGCCCGGCGTGATCGACCCCGACCGCACGTCAGGCAGCAGCTCTTCGATGTATCCCCGGACCGGCGCGACACCACCGACGACACCGACGTTGCGGTTGAACATGTCGCGAATAGGCAGCTCCGGGCCGCCAGCCGGCACTCCGACGAACCCGACTCGTCCGCCGGGGCGCGCGGATGCCAAGGCCTGAGCCATCGACTCCTTGGTCCCGACGCACTCGAGGACCCGGTCGGCGCCGATCCCCTGGGTGAGCTGTCGCACCGCAGCGACGCCCTCGTCACCACGTTCGGCAACAATGTGGGTTGCCCCCAGTTCCCAAGCCAGCGCCTGACGCTGCGGATTGCGAGACATCGCGATGATCTCGGCAGCGCCGAGCCGTTTGGCGGCGATCACGCCGCACAGACCCACCGCACCGTCACCGACAACGACCACCGTGTCACCGGGCTGCACACCCGCACTCACGGCGGCGTGGTGGCCGGTTCCCATCACGTCTGCCAACGACAACAGGCCCGGAATCTCCTCGTCAGCGACGGGACCGGGCACGACCACGAGTGTCCCGTCGGCCAGCGGCACACGGACCCGCTCACCCTGACCGCCGTCGGCGAAGCCGCCGAGCCGGTCATCCTGGCCCCACCATCCGCCGTTCAGACAGGACGTACTCACCCCGTTGCGGCAGTTCAGGCAGGTGTTGTCGCACACGTAGAACGGCGCGATCACGAAGTCGCCCGGCCGCACCAGCTCAACCTGGTCCCCGACGGAATCGACGACGCCGATGAACTCGTGCCCGATCCGGTGTGGCTCGTCGGTGGGCGCGATTCCGCGGTACGACCACAGGTCTGAACCGCACACGCACGCCGCGACGACGCGAACTATCGCGTCGCCACCGGTCGACAGCACCGGATCGGGGACGGCCTCCAGTCGGACGTCTCGGGCACCATGAATGACGGTTGCACGCATGGCTCGAGACTATGCCCCGCGAGCAGCTCGCGGGGCATCCGTCACTTCTTCTCGGTGACCTCGACGGTGAAGGTCACGTCCTGAATGCCGCCGTCGCTGTTGGACAGCACGACCTCGGTGGTTCCAACGCTGAGCGCCTTCACGCCGGGGTTGAAGGTTGCAGAGCCGTCCGTGTATCCGGCGACGAACTCGGCGACAGCCGGGTCGGCTACTTCGCCGCTGTAGCTTTCGACCGCCAGATCGCCGGTGTTGATATTCAGCACCTGGTCGACGATCAGCTCGACAGTCTCTCCCTGGAGGTCCCCGGCGTCCATCGTCACGGGCGCGATGACGGGCTCGTTGCTTTGCGAGCAACCGCTCAGGGCGATCGACACAGCGAAGACTCCGGCGACAACTGCACTCAATGCTCTGGTTCTCATGACTGTGAGTCTGGCAGTCTCACCTGCGGGCAGTAGTGGGAAACGCCAGAACCGCGCTAGAACTGTTATCAAGCGTCGTGGCGACGACCCGAGCCGTCGGCGCAGGGAGGGATCGATGCGCGCGACCGACTCGCTGTCCATCCGTGGGCTGGTCGGTCTCGCGAAGGCCGAAGCCAAGCGCTGGGGCTCTGATCACGCGACAGTGACGCACGCGGCATCCGCGTTCGCGCAGAACTGGACCGGCGAGTTCCGGGATGCCTTCGGCAGTGACGGCGAGGCGCTGCTTCACCGCCTTCTCGCTGCCGGGCAGACGATCGGCAACGAAGCCGAGGTGCGCAACATGATCACGGCATCGCCGGATGCCGCGGCCCTGGCAATGCGGTTGCAGGCGGCCCTGCGGGGAGACCTCGCGGTAGCCGACCTGTTGCCTGAGGAAAGCTCCCCGACCCGTCACCGCGCCGATGACACCGAGCAATCTGAGGCATCCGACGGGGAGGCGCCCCCGGCGCGCACCGATCCACTGGCGGGTCTTCTTCGAGGACGCGAAGCCCTGGATGTCGCTGCGTACCTCCTCAGCGACCAGCCACTGATCCCCGCTCTCGTGGGTCGACGCGGCTGCGGCAAGACCAGCCTTGCGGCAGAGATCGCGCGCCTTCTTCTCGACCTCGAGGATCCGCTGCCGACCCTCTTCTTCGATCCCGGTACGACAGTGGATGGTGAGCCGGCGATGCTGCTGCGCGATACGCTGTCGGCGCTGACCCGCCGAACGGTCGTCGTCGTCGAAGACGTCGACGAGCTCGCGCGCCTGGGAACGACGGAGCCCGACGTGTCGATCCTGCGTGAGATCTGGCAGTCAGAGCGCTTCCCGCTCGCTCGCCTGGTCATCACTGTGACCGCGCCGTACGAGAAGCGGATTGCGCAGTTCTACGGCGCGTTGTCGGATCGCCTGGTGATCGTGGAACTGCAGCCCTGGGACGAGAACGTCGTGCGGGGCTTGGTCGTGCCGGTGGCAACACATCTGGCCGAACAGTACGGCGTCGTCATTGATCATGCGGCAATCGAGGCTGCGCTTCAGCCCCCGACCGAAGCTGACACCTTCGACCACCCGGGGCTGGCCATCGCGCGTCTGGATGTCGCCTGCGCCCGGACGATGATCGCAGGCGGGAACACCGTGACCGTCGCCGACGTCATCCCGGGGTGAGCGAGCTCCACGCGCCGGATATTCACGCCCCGGGCTCTGCCACAGCGCGCGCCGGAGAGCTAACGTCGAAGGTGGAGGTCGGACGATGCTCAATACTGCTCGTTCTCAACGGCTCGACGCGCTTCGTGCCGAACTCATGGACCTGCGCTCTGCGGTCGAGGATGCCGAGCGAGCAGCATCCGTTCCCCTCTCTCGCGCACATCCCGTCCATGCTGCCGGCGCCGCCAATCTCATCCGCTATGTCGCCCTGCGTTCACGGGACCTACGGGACCTGCAAGATCGCCTGACCGCAGAGGGGCTCTCGTCGCTCGGGAGGATGGAAGCCGATGTTCTGCGCAACCTTGATGCGGTAGTGGGCACGATCGATGCTGCACTCGGGCACGTCGCGCCGGGCGATCACGACAACCCCGGACCGGATGCCGAGCCTCGTCCGCCCACTCCCCTGAGCGTGAACGCGGCAGCGCTGCTGGGCGGCACGGCCGACGACCGCGACACTCGGATCATGGTCACACTGCCGAGCGAAGCCGCGAACGATCCCGCCTTGGTCGCCCGATTCGCCCGAGCCGGCATGGATGTCGCCCGCATCAACTGCGCGCACGACGATTCTGCAGCGTGGGAGCGGATGGCCAGGCACACGCGGGCCGCGGGGACCGGCATCCGTATCGCCACCGACCTCGCCGGGCCGAAGGTGCGCACCGGTTCCCTCGAGCCGGGGCCACGGGTCGTCAAGGTGTCTCCCGCGCGCGACGCTCTGGGACGCGTGATCGAGCCGGCGTCGGTCTGGCTGGTCGCCCCGAGCGCTGACGGGTCGGCTCCACCCCCTGGGGAGATTCCCGTCACGGATGCCGCGTGGCTTGCTCGCCTTCGGATCGACGACACCGTCGAATTCACCGACACCCGCGGGCGCTCGCGGTACATGACCGTCGTCGCGGTGCGCGATGGCGGGGCGCGGATCGACGGCGACCGCACCGCGTATATCGGAACCGGGACAGTGCTGGATGTCGATGGTCGCGAGACCCGGGTCGGCGCGGTGCCCTCGGTCGACCAGGCGCTGCGGGTCCATCGGGGCGACATCGTCGAACTGCGTCCGGATGCGGAACCGGGATTCACGCACGAGGGACGACACCACGTCGGCTGTACCGTGCCCGAAGCGCTCGACGTGATCCGCGTCGGCGACCGGGTGCTCTTCGATGACGGCAAGATCGAGGGCTTCGTGCGCGCCGTGGCGGTAACTGACGGCCGGCGCGTCGCGGAGGTCGAAGTCACCCTGGCCTCGCCGCGGGGAACGAAACTGCGTGCCGAGAAGGGCATCAACCTTCCCGACACCGACCTCCCCATCTCGGCGCTCACCGACGAGGATCTGCGAGCTCTCGATGACGTCGTCGGATTCACCGACATCGTGCAGCTCTCGTTCGCGCGCTCCCCCGGCGACGTTGCACGCCTATTCGACGAGCTCGACTCGCGGGGTGCCGGGCACCTGGGCGTCGTTGTGAAAATCGAGACGGTGCGCGCCTTCCGGGCGCTGCCCGAAATCCTCCTTGAGCTCATGCAACGGCCACGGGTGGGCATCATGATCGCCCGCGGCGACCTGGGTGTGGAGGCCGGCTGGGAGCGGCTCGCGGAGGTGCAGGAAGAGATCCTCTGGCTGTGCGAGGCGGCGCACGTTCCGGTGATCTGGGCGACGCAGGTGCTCGACTCCCTCGCCGGTAACGGGGTGCCTACCCGCGCGGAGGTGACGGATGCCGCGGCCGGCGAACGCGCTGAGTGCGTCATGCTCAACAAGGGGCCGCACATCGAGGAGGCCATCGAAGCGCTCGATGACATTCTGCGGCGGATGCACGGGCACCTCGAGAAGAAGCGCCCGCTGCTGCGGCGGCTGCGCGCCTGGTCCCACGAAGGCTGAGTCTGCCTGCCGCTCGTCCTCAGCCCTGGCCGGGTCGCAGTGCGCCACACTGTGTGCATGGATGCTGCGCCGACCGCGTTCGTCGCGACTGTTGTCGCCGACACCGCAACCACCAAGCTCGACGCCCTGACGATCATCGCGAACGCTGCCGAGGGCGTGATCACGGATGCGGGCACCCCTCGCACCGCCGTTACTCTGCCCTCCGGCGCCCGAGCGCTGATCGAGATACCGAAGTTCGGTGAGCCGCCACCCCTGACGATCGACGTGTTGTCGACCGACTCGGCCGACGCGGCGCGTTCCGAGGCCGAATCGCTGTGCGAGGTCATCGCCGCGGTCACGGGCTGGGAGGTTCGGGTACTTCCTGACCGGCTGCGCCACTGATCGTCACAGACAGTCATACAGCGCACCTCGCGCTGGGTGAGACCTAGCTGTACTGCCCAGGGAGGTTGTTTGATCTGGCTTCCCTGATGTGACGAGAACCTCCCGGCAGAGTGGAGCTGCTACCGCATCCGCTCTGAACCAGGAGGTTCTCGTGTCTCACGCTAACGCGGCGCTCACCCCGCGCCAAAGGCTCCGTCTTGCACAGAAGATCGTCGACGAGGAGTGGACGGTCGCCGCGGCGGCGGACTACTTCCGTGTCTCCTGGCCCACCGCCGCGAAATGGGCGCGACGCTACGTCGAGCTCGGTGAAGCGGGGATGGCCGACCGGTCCTCGCGCCCGCATGCGCATCCGAACAAGACCCCGACGCACCGTGTGAAGAAGATCGTGCACCTGCGGATCCGCAAGCGCCTGGGGCCGGTCCAGATCGCCGACCGCGTCGGGATGCCGGCCTCGACCGTCCACGCGGTGCTGAAACGGTGTCGACTGAACCGGCTCTCGCATGTCGATGTGAAGACCGGGGAACCCGCCCGCCGGTACGAGCACGACAAGCCCGGCGCGCTGATCCATGTCGACGTGAAGAAGCTCGGCAACATCCCCGACGGCGGCGGCTGGCGCTACGTCGGACGGTCCCAAGGCGACCGCAACCGAGCAGTCACGGCCAAGCGCACCGGAAAGCGAGGCATCGCCGGCGACATGGTCACCGGCACCGCCTACGTCCACACCGTCATCGACGACCACTCCCGCGTCGCTTACGCCGAGATCCACGACGACGAACGCGCCGAGACCGCGATCGGCGTCCTGCAACGGGCCGTGTCCTGGTTCGCCGACCGCGGCGTCCGCGTCGAACGGGTCCTCTCGGACAACGGCCCCGCCTACCGCTCCCACGCCTGGCGACGCGTCTGCGCCGAGCTCGCCATCACACCCAAGCGCACACGTCCTTACCGTCCGCAGACGAACGGGAAGATCGAGCGATTCCATCGCACTATGGCCGACGGTTGGGCCTACGTGAAGCACTACAACAGCGAATCAGCCCGCCGCGCAGCCCTGCCCGCCTGGCTGCACTTCTACAATCACCACAGGCCCCACACTGCGATCGGGAAGCTCCCGCCCATCAGCCGGATCTCAAACAACCTGCCTGGGCAGTACACCTAGCGTGGTGCTGTCCCACCCACCCGAGGAGTGTCATGTCAGTTCTGTCCGAGGTGCTCGAGGCCAACGAGTCCTACGCAACCGCATTCGACAAGGGCGATCTCGCCCTGCCGCCCGCGCGCGGCTTCGCCATCCTCACCTGCATGGACGCCCGGCTGGACCCCGCCAAGTACGCCGGGCTCAGCGAAGGCGATGCGCACGTCATCCGTAACGCCGGGGGACGCGCGTCCGACGACGCCATCCGGTCCCTCGTGATCTCGTACAAGCTGCTGGGCACGAAGGAGTGGTTCGTCATCCACCACACCGACTGCGGCATGGAGTTCTTCACCGACGAGGTCATCCGCGGACTGCTCGCGAACTCCCTCGAGACCGCCGAGCTGCGCGCCGACGGCTTCGTGGACGTCGGCACCGGCCCCGGCTCCGCCGAGGCCGCATACATCGACTGGCTCACGATCAGCGACCAGGCCCAGGCCGTCGTCGACGATGTGGCCAGGATCAAGGCCCACCCGCTCGTCCCGGCGCGCATCCCGGTCTACGGCTATGTCTACGACGTCCGCACCGGTCGCCTCATCGAGGTGCCGGCAGCGACCACAGCAGGCGCAGCGTCCTGAGGACAACCGGATCGGCCGGTCTTGGCATCCGTTACAGGATGCCGGAGCCGGCCGTTTCCGCGTCCAGGTACCACCAGCGGCCGGCAGCGAGGCGGAACCGGCTGCGCTCGTGCTGCTCCCCCGCCTCGGCGCCGTGCCGCCAGCGCGCCCGGAATTCGACGATGCCGCCGGTGGTCCCGGCACCGACCGCGGGGGCGTCCAGGATGCGCAGTCCGACCCAGTGCACGTCGGGGTCAATGTCGATCCGCTCGGGCCGCGTTCGGGGGTGCCAGGTGTCGGCGAGGTAGCGAGCGTCACCGAGCGCGAACGCGCTGTACCGCGAGCGCATCAGCCGTTCCGGGCTCGGCGCCGCCTCGCCCCGGTGCAGCGGTCCGCAGCACCTTCCGTAGACGTTGCCACTGCCGCAGAGACAGGGATCCTGGTCGGCCGGGCGACGGATGCCCGACTGTGCCGCGGATCCGAAACTCATGTGAGAAGTCTATGAACCGCGAGCGCGGAGGCTTTCCTTAGAGCAGTCTCAGAGACCGGCCACCACGCTGTCCCCATGACCACGGCGACCCCGTCTCGCACCACCGTCACGGCACCGCATCCCTCTTCGCGGCTCCCGC
>MDTC01135431.1_pt1 | contig 17676 bp, 15 predicted proteins | sample 811181 | NCBI WGS metagenome assembly MDTC01 (sample SAMN05326644, study PRJNA326480) | marine metagenome | isolation source: seawater | place: Pacific Ocean: North | collected 2011 | reverse complement strand
TGACACCGGATGCAAGGCCCGCTGCAGCCCTAAAGTTAGCGCACGACATTGCCGAAGAGGATGTCGAAACCAACCGGATGTTGGGTGTACATGGCCTGTCTCTCATTAATGACATTGCCGCTCGCAAGCCATCGGGCGAGCCAGTTCGTATTCTCACACATTGTAATGCTGGATGGCTTGCCGCGGTTGATTGGGGCACTGCGACAAGTCCAATCTATCACGCCGTTGATGCAGGCATTGATGTCTATGTTTATGCTGATGAAACACGGCCACGCAATCAAGGTGGGATCACGGCCTGGGAGTTAGGAAGCCACGGTGTCCCGCACGCCTATATTGTCGACAATGCAGGTGGGCACCTTATGCAGCACGGAATGATCGATCTGGTCATTGTTGGCACTGACCGTACTGCAGCGAATGGTGATGTCTGCAATAAGATCGGCACCTATCTCAAGGCTCTTGCGGCAAATGATAATGGCGTGCCTTTTTATGTGGCTCTGCCGTCGTCTACCATCGACTGGTCGATTCATAATGGTGTTTTGGAGATCCCCATAGAGGAACGACCCAAAGAAGAGGTCAGCACTGTTCAGGGCAAGTCGCCGGACGGTCAAATTGCAACAATTGGAATTACCCCGGCATTTTCTGAAATTTGCAACCCAGCGTTTGACGTCACGCCAGGGCGTTTGATCACTGGACTGATTACTGAGCGAGGTATTTGTGAAGCAAGCACAGCTGGCTTGACCGGTCTGTTTCCCGACCGCGCAAAATGACAGGACAATTTCAACATGATACGCAATCGTTGGTCTGAAGAAGAAGCCAAGAAATGCTGTGAAGCGGCGGTGCAGACGCCTGCCGATCAAAACCTCGCCCTTCGTGTCTATACCAGTCGGCTAATCGGAGTCGATCCGGATCTTGTCATGCATGGTGGCGGCAACACCTCTGTAAAAGTGCAGCGCGCAAACTTGTTCAATGAGATCGAGCCAGTTCTTCATGTCAAGGGATCAGGGTGGGATCTTGAGGTGATCGAGGCGGCTGGGCTACCCGGCGTCAGGTTGGAACCGTTACAAGGCTTGCGCATATTGGACGCACTGTCTGATGAGGATATGGTCAATGTACAGCGGAACAATCTGCTGGACAGTACGGCGCCCAACCCTTCGGTTGAAACCTTGCTTCATGCCTTTTTGCCACACAGGTTTGTCGACCATACTCATGCAACGGCTTTCTTGATATTGGCCAATCTGCCAAATGCCGAACAACGCTGTCGTGAAATCTTTGGTGACAGGCTCGGTGTCGTGCCCTACATCATGCCCGGGTTCGAGCTCGCTAAAGTAGCAGCAGATGTTTACGAGGCCAATCCGGATGTGGAGGGATTGCTGCTTCTTCAGCACGGCCATTTTGCTTTCGGCGATAGTGCCAAGCAAAGCTATGAACGTATTGTTGAATACACCAATATGGCTGCGGCGGCGCTTGGTTTGGATAGCCCGACCGACATTGGTGCGCGGGAATACGCTACCCTGCCTGACGCGGTACTTGACCTGCGTAGGGCGTTAGCAAAGATTGGCGGCGATGACACTATATCTATGCCAATTCTGGATGTGCGAGCAAATCGCTCGATTCACGAATTTCTCGACAGAGACGACATAAGGGACCTCTCCAGCCGCGGTGTTGCCTCACCAGATCATGTTATTCGCATCAAAGGCAGACCTTTGTATTTGCCAAAATCTCTATGGCAGCAAGGCGCGGCTGCGATAGTTGATGCGATTGTCAGTTTCCAGCAGGATTATAAAACCTATTTTGACCGTGAGGTGGCGCGTTCTTCGGAGCCCAAAACGATGCTGTCATCTCTGCCATCCTTGGTGTGGATGGAGGGTATTGGCATCATCGGTGTCGGCGCCAACGCCAAAGCGGCAAGTGTATCGGCTGATATTGGTGTGCAAAATGCGCGTGTCCGTTCTGTTGGTGAAGACCAAGAAGGTTTTTACCCAGTAAATGAGGCTGATTTGTTCGACCTCGAATATTGGTCACTCGAACAGGCAAAGCTTGGCAAGTCAAAGTCGCCTTCGATGACCGGCAAAGTGGTGATGGTCACCGGTGCAGCGGGTGCTATCGGGCAGGCCATAGCCACAACATTTGCGGCAGCAGGTGCGGAAACGGTGCTTATAGACCGCCCTGATACTAGGCTTGAAGCTGTTGCCAAATCCATTTCAACAAATGCTGTCGCGGTTGAAATGGACATTACCGAAGATGGCGCGGCCGATCGTGCGGTCGCGGCCGCAATCAGTCAGTTTGGCGGTCTTGATATTCTGGTATCGAACGCTGGTTCAGCACAGACTGGTGCCATGCTGGAGCTGGATGACCAGCAGCTGGCCAGCGCCTATGATCTTAACTTTTTCGCACCATATCGTTTTGCCCGAGCGGCGGGGCATTGCCTACAACGACAGGGGCAAGGTGGACAGTTGCTGTTCAACATCAGCAAACAATCGGTGAATCCCGGGCGGAACTTCGGTGCTTATGGCCTGCCAAAGGCCTCAACGCTTTTCATGGTGCGTCAATTAGCGCTTGAACTTGGTGAGGCTGGAATCCGGGTTAATGGTGTCAATGCTGATCGCATTCGTTCAGGCATTGTAACAGAAGATTTTATCGCATCTCGTGCTGACTCGCGCGGTATCGATGCGGCGGACTACATGTCGGGCAACATCCTGCAAAAAGAAGTCGAGGCAAAGCATGTTGCCGAAGCATTTCTGATGCTCGCCCAGATGGCACGAACGACAGGCCACATAGTGACTGTAGACGGCGGTAACATCGAGGCAAGTCTGCGTTAGACAAGTCTAGAATATGACGCCCTTGCGCAGGATATAGCATCCATAAGGAATGTCTTCACTGGTCTGCACCACCGCGTAAGCTTGACGCATACGTTCATAGAAAGTGGTTTTGGGAATATGACTGAGGCCAGCTCACTTGGGAATCACTTTTTCCAGGAAAGAAAATACCGCGATGTGTGTTTCGTTCATCTCATCTGGTGAGCCGTCAATTTCCATACGCACCACAGCATGTTCAACAAACCCGTTTAATGGCAGCAAACTCGTAATCGTCTTAATGGGTGCAAGTGCACTAAACCCAGACATCGGAATCACTCTCTGAAAGCAGGTCTGCAATGCTGTTGATGTGGGCGGAAAATTTCAATCAGCTATTACACGATCAGCGCCATGGCCCATTTGCACTAGGCAATAGAGAAGTTCGGGCGAACAATTAGAAGCAACGTTGAACAACATCTGGCCTCTCCGGCCTACCCACGGATTTGTTTCAGAGCCAGATAAAGCGCGCGATACTGCTCATATACTCCGTCATATGCGGCCATTGCAGCAGGATCAGGCTCAATCATAATCCCTGGCTTTACCATTACATCAATGCCCTCATCAATGCTGGCGAAATATCCAGCACCATGCGCCGCGAGAATGGCTGATCCCATCGAAGGTGCATCGGTCGAGGCCGGAATGCGCACCGGAATACCGGCCGTATCGGCGTGGATCTGCATCCACAATCTAGATGCTGTCGCTCCGCCGCCAACAGTCATTTCATTGCTGGTGTAGCCACCATTCTTGAAGCTGTCTAAGATTGTTCGTGTGCCAAAACAAATGCCCTCAATAATTGCCCGGAAAATATGATGTGGTTCGTGTGAGAGTGTCAGGCCAATGAATGCACCACGTGAATTAGCATCTGTATAGGGTGTACGGTTTCCTTGGAAATGATCTTGAGCAATCAACCCCTCCGAACCGGGAGGCAACAGCGCCGCTTTTTCGTTGAGTTCATCCAGATCAATCTGGCCAACCAGCCTTCTGAACCAATTGATGATCGATCCGGTCGATGTCTGGCCGCCTTCCACTATGTAGCGTTCAGGATATAGAATGTCCGCATATGAGCCCCAAACGCCTTGCGCATGCAATGGACTGTCAGTGACTCCAAACTGCAAATGTGATGACCCGGTGATAAGCGCCAACTGACCAGGTTTTGCTACGCCAAGTCCGATCATTCCAATCAGTGCATCGGCACCTCCTTGAACCAGCTTCGTTCGGGTGGTTAGGCCCAGCTCAGCGGCAGCAGTTGCACTCAGATTGCCAACGACGTCACCCGGCGCGACGACACGAGATGGCCATTTGTCCAAAAGTTCAGACATACCAAGCTTGTCGATTATACCAGTGGCCCAACCTCCATCCCGGTTGTCATAATGCCAGCGCAGACCGACGTTGTTTAACGATGCACAACGTTCACCAGTGAGACGCATGGTCAGATAATCCTGATACTCACAAATTGTGACCGCCTTATCAAATATCTGCGGCTCGTTCCGCTTTAGCCACAATGCCTTTGGTATCATCCATTCCGCAGAGACCGGCCCTTGACCATTGCTATTCAAAACCAACCGCGGATCACCTGTTTCCAGGACAGCCTCGGCTTCCTTGTTAGCACGGACATCCATCCACATCAGCGCAGGACGTAACGGCGCGCCATTCTTGTCTAGTGCTACCACTGTGCAGCATGTGGTGGCATAGGTCATGGTATCTATGGCATCACCGCTGAGGTTTGCCTCTTTCAGGCAGATTTGGGTTGCCTTGACAAGACTCGACCACCAGTCTTCGGCATTCTGTTCAGCTCTTGCCCCAGCCAAAAACTTGGTCTCATAAGGCTCGGCATGTGATGCTACACAATTACCATCCAGATCATAGATGCGCACCCGCAGGCTTTCCGTGCCTCCATCTGCAGTCAAAAAATGGCTCATGATTATGTCTCCCTGACTATTCTGCAGTGCGCTGAAATCATTGTTGCAAAAGCGCGGCAATCTCGGTCGGTGCGTCCCAATGCGGAACATGGCCAGCGTTCACTACATGGATGTTGATGTGTGATGGCAATCTGAAAAGGTGGTCTCTTGGGACGACCTGATCCTGTGTTCCAACTACCACTGATACGGACAGCTTTTCTCCGATTTCAGCCAGCAATGGGAGAATGTCGAGGCGTGAGGAATTGCCATCCAGCAGCTGGTCCACGAGGTCATGCAAACGTCCACGAGATAATTCCTCGAGCATGTTTGATGCAGCCGCTTTGGGGATCGCGTTTGCTTTAGGGCCCAACATGGCAAGCAATGCACGAAGGTGTTCCATGTCCTTCACGTTGGCCAGCCCTCTGACAAAATCAGAATTGATCTCGGGTCCACAGCCCGCCGGTGCGATCAGGACAATCTTGCTAACAGCAGTCGGTACTTGACATGCAACCTTTGCTGCGACAAGAGCGCCAAGCGAATGCCCCACAAGGCAGACTTTTCCAGACTGAGAGCGAAGATGCGCTATGACATCATCGGCAAGGTCATCAATCCGGTTAGCCTCTCGCGGATTGTCACCATGTCCTGGCAAATTGATTGCATTGACCCGCCCGCCATTGGCCTCAAGGCTGGTGATAAGTCCGTTCCATGACATGGCGTTGCTGCCAAGTCCATGCAGCAAAAGGAATTCAGGTCTTTGGGTAATTTCGCCCTTCAGTGCCGCGATTACATCAGTTGCTTCAATACGTTGACGTCGCCCGGTACCTACTAATTCTGTTAAATCAACACTTCCCAATGTCGCGAGGCGTCGTGCAAAGGGCGTAGCCCGCACACCATTACCAGAAAATGCGGCCTCATTACTCGCTTCATTTGTAACAGAAGACGACACTGCGCCCGCTGCCGCAGATGGTGACATCGGGTCGGCTGGGCTGGCTCCCTCATCCTGATTACCAATGATCGGCCACGTCTTGTCAGTTTCGATGATCGCGATGGGGTCACCGACATCGACCACATCACCCTCTACAACAAGGGTTTCAACCAGACGACCAGATTCGAGCGCTGGATATTCAACGAGTGTCTTGTCAGTTTCAAGTTCGAGCAACGTATCACCACGTTCAAAAAAGTCCCCTTCGGACAAAGTCCAACTGGCGATTGTGCCACTATCCATCGTCTCGCCAAGTCTTGGCATTGGCAAAGTCAGCTTTATCATGACAACATCATCCTGGCAGCGTCAGCGATCAGGCCCGGCGTTGGAACCGAATTCGCTTCAAGTAGGGGCGAAACAGAAATGGGAATATCTTCTCCAGCGACTCGGACAACAGGATCTTCCAGAAAGTCAAAACACTCCTCTGAAATACGTGCTGACAGCTCGGCGGCGACACCCGCTGTCATAACTCCCTCACTAACAACCATAGCGCGGCTGCATCGTTCTACATGAAGGCGAATGGTATCAATATCGAGCGGGTTGAGGGTGCGTAGATCTATGATTGTCGCATTTATGCCCTCTGTGGCGAGTGTTTCCGCGGCTGACAGTGCGTGATGAAGTTGACGTGAATAGGTCACGATAACCAGATCATCTCCTTGACGTGGAACATGGGCCTTTCCCCAATGTGCCAGTGGTGTTTGATAATCCAGCTCTCCTGTGGTTGCGTAAAGCGCTTTGTGTTCGATGAACACCACTGGATCTGGCTGAACCAAAGATTGCCGTAGCAAGTGATAAGCATCAGAAACAGTTGCTGGCATCGCAAGTCGAAGGCCCGGCGTATGCATGATGTAGGCCTCCAAGCTCTGACTATGCTGAGCACCTGCTGAACGTCCGGTGCCGCCCTGTGTCCTCAAAATCATTGGAACACCAATCTGACCGCCAAACATATACCGAATTTTCGCGGCTTGGTTGGCCAGTTGGTCCATAGTCATGCCAATAAAATCGACATACATAAGTTCCGCCACTGGCCGCAGTCCCGACATGGCCGCGCCAACAGCAGCTCCCACGATTGACGGTTCGGAAATAGGCGTGTCAATGACTCGCTCGGACCCAAATTCGTCAATGAGGCCTTTGGTAACTCCATAGGCACCGCCATATCTGCCGACCTCCTCACCAATGAGGACGACATTCGGGTCTGCTGCCATGCCCTCTGCAAGAGCTTTGCTAAGTGCATCACGATATGTTGTGCTTCCCATTATTCAGACCTCATGCTCACAGGGTTTGCCCCAGAACGCGCGCAAGGCGGCCCCGGACTGACTCTGGTGGTGGGGTAGTAGGGTCATAGACATCATTAAAAATACTGTCGAGCTGAGGTTCGTGCGCTTCCTCGGCAAATGCGATCGTTGCGTCCATTTCTCCAGCAATGTTCTGATCCAATTCATCGAGGGAATCGTTGTCCATCTCGCCACGCGAGATCAACGTCTGCCGAGCTCTGATGACCGGATCACGAAGACGTCCCTTGGCTTCTTCGGTATCATCGCGATAGGGCGACTTATCCATCCGCGCGTGACCATAAAACCGATAGCAGTCCACAACAAGAAAGCCTGGTTTGCCAGCCCGGGCGTTACTGATCATATTGCATGCAATTTCTGACACGGCCTCGACATCACCACCATCAACACTGGCTCCTTCCAAGCCAAATGGTGCAGCTCTTTTGTGAAGGTCAGGGGCCGCTGTGGCGTTGTCAATTCGAGTGCCCATCCCATATTGATTGTTGATGCAAACAAACAGCACTGGCAGGCGCCAAAGCGCGGCCATATTCATACTCTCATAAAGAACTCCCTGACCGGTGGCTCCATCGCCAAAAAAAGCCACTGAGACGGAATCCGACTTTTTGTGCCGTGCTGAAAGACCGGCGCCCACAACGGATGGTATGCCACCACCAACAATAGCGTTCGCGCCAAGATGACCTAGGTTCATGTCCGCGATATGCATCGAGCCGCCTTTGCCAGAGCAGTAGCCTGTCTCCTTTCCGGCAATTTCGGCCATCATTAGTCGTGGATCTGCTCCACGTGCGAGAAATACGCCATGACCCCGGTGATGCGTGGTAAATGTATCTCCTTCGCGCATATTCGAGCCAACCCCAACGGCAGCCGCTTCCTCACCTATCGAGAGATGAAGCATCGATCCAGCAGATTGTCCTCGGACGAACAGCTCTCCAACACGCTCTTCGAACGTTCGAATGCGCCTCATCATTGCGTAATGCGCCGCAAGTGGAGAATTTGTGAGTGAAACCATGTGTTCTAATCCTGTCTGGTCTTAAACATTTAAATCAGGCCATATTGTTCCGCTTTGTTCCTGAGAAACGGCAAACCTTTTTCCATAACCTCGGCCTCGCCGCTGGCAACCGGCCGCCAGACAGACAGACCGAATGCTATCTCGGGCGGCATGTTCACAAAGCTTTCCATGGCCAAACCGCCACTGAAGTTTATGGCCCGCAGAGCAACAAAAATTTCACCCCAGTCGACAGTTCCCATACCCGGGGTGCCACGGTCTGATTCTGACAGATGGATATAGCGGAGATGCTCTCGCGCATCGAGAATCGCCTGCGCGGCTCCTTTCTCCTCAATATTCATATGATAGGTGTCAAGGTGGACAAACATGTTCTCGGCACCAATGCGCTTAATCATTTCCACCGCTTGCCATCCGGTGTTCAGCAGATGCGTTTCATATCTGTTGACGGGTTCGATACCAAACAGCAATCCCAGCGATTTGGCGTAAGCCGCCGCCGCCGACAGAGTTCGCGTAACATTGTCAAGCTCGGCATCAGTGGGTGGTACACCAGTGCGCTCACCAATTCCACCATAGACGACTCCAGACAGCGCCTCAGCACCAATCGCCGCAGTTTTATCTAACGCCATTTTAAGAAAAGTAATGGCGCCATCGGGGTTCCTTGATGCCCACACGGCTTCGGGAAGCCCAAGGGAACAAACCGCTCTCATTCCGGCAGCCTCTAAGGTCTTGCGGCTGTGGTCGGCATCAACTGATGGTGGGTCAAGCAAAGCGATTTCAAGGAAGTCCATGTTATAGGACTGCGCCTTTGCCACCGCATGCTCGCAACCTTCCTTATCCCAACTCATGGTCCACATGCTCGTATGCACACCAAATCCCTGCATCTTCAAGATCTCCCCCAGTCTTCTTCCAGAAGCTTGCGCGCCAGATTCTCATCAACAAATAATCTGTCCATGAATTTTGCCTGCAATACTGCCATCGTAGCAACATGCTTGCTGACGCCACCGGCGAGGAGCGTCATGTCAGTGTTTGGCATTTCATTGGGTTTTGCGCACGGGGTGCATCCATTCAATGGAATGTCTGCGACACCACCATCTGCCGTGAAAAAGACGCCGCAACAATCGGCCACAACCTCGTTGTCTCGAAGCTGTTCAATTTGCTCAGCGGTGAACAAGTCACTTTCAAACAGCACGGCACCATCACGACATTCGCCAACACTGGTGATTGCGTAATCGGCGCCACGCGCTATTTCGAGAGTTTCTTTGACAAGGCGTTGTTTCAAAATAATTTCACAGGCAGCCTTGTCATCGACAACAAAGGGTGCAGGCAAAAGATTTGCCTTTCCCGATGTCAGGGCTGCCAGCCGGACACACACATCAACCGGTTGCGTCGGGTCGGCGCGGTTAAGTAGCCCCATAAGGGAAACAAAAGTCAAATTAGGACTCGTCACGCCAACAAGATTATCTGCCATATGACCAAGCGTTCGGCCCCATCCAAGCCCAACTGTGATCGGCTGATTTGCCAGCGCGACCCGTGCAAGAAATGCAGCCGCCACAATTCCCACGGCTCGCCGGGCATCCGCATTACTACCATTCCGTGGGGCTGGAGCCACCTGAGCTTCCTTTAATTCAAACTTTTCAACTAACCGGTCGGCTAAGTCCAAAGTGGTTGTTGTGTTGTGCTCAATCGCAATTCGTACCACACCGAGTTGCTTGGCTTCGGCCAGCATGCGCACGATTTTAAAACGCGACATGCCAAGCTTATCACTAATTTCTTGTTGGCTGAGATTGCCGACATGATACAGCCATGCCACCTGCGCTATGCTGTCGTGACCATGATTTTTGACAAGAATTGAACCCTGTTTCATTGCGATGGCGTGTTTTACAATCCCTCTTGACCACTAACTGAACTCTTATATAGTCACATATGTTGAGTCAATGCACATGTGTTGAAAGTTGCCCGATGCAGCCAAGGCGCACTAGAAATTGTCGTTTGATAACGCATTGAATTTCAAACATCATATGCGTTTTGGCCTTTTTGGCTGTGGATGCATTACAATGGCAAGGTACGAACATTGGTCGCCCGCGCGGGCTTTGTTCCAGAATTCAGTTGAAGGAGGAAACTGTGAAGAAGCAAATAAAATATCTTGGTGGTGTGGCGTTGCTGGGTTCAGCCTTGATGGCTGGCAGCTCGTTCGTTCAAGCTGCCGACACATCAATCGCAACTGTTGTTAAGATTGCTGGTATTCAGTGGTTCAACCGCATGGAGGAGGGCGTCAATCAATACGCCAAGGACAACAACGTCAACGCCTTTCAAGTTGGCCCTGCACAAGCAGACCCGCAGCAACAGGCCGCTCTTATTGAGGACATGATTGCTCAGGGAGTAAATGCGCTGACCGTTGTGCCGATGTCTCCCGAGGCACTTGAGCCAGTTTTGAAGCGCGCAATGGATAAGGGTATTGCTGTAATCACGCACGAAGCGGCAAGCCAGCAGAACGTTCATTACGACATTGAAGCTTTCAAGAATGAAGACTTCGGTGCCAATCTGATGGAACAAATGGCCCAATGTATGGGTGGTGAAGGTGAATACACTGTCTTCGTTGGATCGCTGACATCTCAAACGCACAATCAGTGGGTTGACGGTGGCATCGCCCATCAGAAGGCAAACTATCCAAACATGAAACTTGTCGGTGACAAGAACGAGACTTTTGATGATGCCGAGAAGGCTTATGCAAAGGCTCTAGAAGTGTTGCGCGCCTATCCAAATATCAAGGGTATGCAGGGCTCGGCATCGACAGACGTTGCCGGCATCGGGCTCGCTATTGAGGAGCGTGGCCTCGAAGATAAGACTTGTGTCTTTGGAACATCACTGCCATCGATCGCTGGCCAGTATCTTGAAATCGGTGCTGTGGACGGTATCGGTTTCTGGGACCCATCTGTTGCCGGATATGCGATGAACAAGCTTGCCACCATGGTGATGAACGGTGAAAAGGTTACCGATGGTATGGACCTTGGCCTTTCTGGCTACGAGTCAGTCAAACTGGATGGAAAGGTCATTTACGGTCAAGCATGGGTTAACGTGAACGCCGACAATATGGCCGACTACCCCTTCTAGGGACGAATGAAATCCCGGGGGCGGCAGGCTTTGTTTGCCGTCCCCGTTTTTATGTTTTCCGGAAAGCGCCCATGTCTAAACGTAATGACGACACTTTCATAGAGTTGAAGGGCATCGTAAAGCAGTATGGTGGCGTGTCTGCCCTTGAAGATGTTGACTTCCGAGTTAGAACCGGTGAGGCCATTTGTCTGGCCGGTGAAAATGGCTCTGGCAAATCGACATTAATCAAGATTCTTGTAGGTGTGGAGCAACCTACATCCGGTCAGATCCTTATAGACGGCAGGCATTACAGCCAGCTCAGCCCTCGCCTTGCAGCTACCAACGGCGTATCAGTTATTTTTCAAGATTTCTCCCTTTTTAGTAACCTTACAGTGGCGGAGAATATTGCTTTCGCCACACAGCTTGGCGAAAAAAAACGCTTCTTTGATCGAAAGGCTACGCGGAAAATTGCACAAGATGCCCTAGATCGAATCGGTGTCGACATCGATCTGGATGCCAGAGTAGAGAGCATTCCAGTTGCACATAAGCAGCTAGTTGCCATCTGCCGGGGGCTGGCTTCCAACGCAAGGCTTATCATTATGGACGAGCCAACAACCGCCTTGACGGGGCGAGAGGTGCAGGCTCTTCTTGGCATCATTCGCAAGCTTAAAGACGATGGTATAGCTGTCATTTTTGTAAGCCACAAACTGGCTGAAGTGCTTGAGGTTTGCGAAGAGGTTTTCGTGCTTCGCAACGGTAGGAACGTTGCAGAGGGCCCAGCGTCCGATTTTGACGCCGCCTCTTTGACGCGGCACATGACCGGGCGTGACGTTCCCGAGGCTAGACCGCCTCTCAATATAGATCAGGCCGATACTTTGCTCGTTGTGGACTCACTTGGCAAAGAAGGGGCCTTTGCAGACATCAGTTTTGAGCTAAAAGCAGGAGAGGTATTAGGCATTTCCGGCGTGCTTGGGAGCGGGCGAACATCGCTGGCGAAAGCCCTGTTCGGGCTGGCAGCACCTGACAATGGCAGCATCACCTTTTCCGGCAAGATTATCCCGCTCGGTGACCCTATTGCCGCAACACGGGCGGGAATAGGTTACGTCCCTGAAGATCGTCTGACCGAAGGTTTGTTTCTAACCCAGTCCATCATCCGAAACGTGTCGGTTGGCCGACTCGATCATCATCGCCGCTCTGGCGGCTTACTCGACTTGGTCTCGCTTACTGATGAAGCGCGCCGCTGGATTGAACGGCTCCGGATCAAGGCACCTGACTATGAGGCCGAAGTCAAATCGTTGTCCGGCGGAAATCAGCAGCGTGTTGCTCTCGCCAGATGGTTGTCGCAGGAACCAAGGGTTTTGGTGTTGAATGGTCCCAGCGTTGGTGTCGATGTTGGTTCAAAAGCTGATATCCATGAGATCATTCGTGAACTGGCAGAGTCTGGAATTGGTATCGTCGTCATTTCTGACGATTTGCCGGAATTGCTTGCCACATGTGGGCGCATTTTGGTGATGAAGGATGGTCAAATTGACAGCACGGTTATAGCCGGGACTATGAACGAAATCGAGCTTGTGGCAAAGTTGGCGTCATGACTCTGTCTCCCTTGAGAAACCTAGCTACTAAAAACGAGACATTGGTCGCGGCGGTGATTGTCGCATTCTGTATTCTGGCAACCTTGTCCGATCCGCTGTTCCTGTCGGTCACGACATTAACCGACCTAATGCGAGCCTCTGTTGTTATTGGCATTCTGGCGGTTGCCGCAATGATGGTGCTGATTTCAGGTGGAATAGATGTGAGTTTTACAGCCATAGCGGTATTTGCGATGTATTCGACGACGGTGTTCACCTTGACAGTGATGCCTGATATGCCGTGGTATTTCATTTTTGCGATCTCAATTGGGATCGGCGCATTGCTCGGTGCGATCAACGGATTTTTTGTGGTGATTTGCCGACTGCCGACATTGATTGTTACGCTTGGCACCCTGTCAGTTTTTCGTGGGTTTCTTCTGACATTCATCGGATCTCAACGGATTTCGGCACTGCCACCGGAAATGCGTGGATTTTCTAAGATGATGATCGCCCGTGGCACCACTGAAGCGGGCAGCTTCTACGCCATTCCCTGGGCGTTTGCCGCTCTTGTCATCGTTGTACTGCTGACACTCTTCATTCTTCACAGAACCATGCTCGGTCGCTCGATCTTCGCTATCGGAGGTTCACTTGAGAGCGCGCGCCGCATTGGTATCAATGTCCGCGGCGCGCAGTTTTTCGTGTATTGTTATGTCGGTGCACTTTCGGGCCTCGCCGGCATTATTCACGGTTCCATGGGGAGGATGGCTGATCCATTTTCGCTGGTCGGCCTTGAGTTATCGGTAATCGCAGCTGTGGTTTTGGGCGGCGCTAGATTGATCGGGGGCTATGGAACATTGACTGGCACATTACTTGGCGTATCGCTCATTGTGCTGGTTGAGAATAGCCTAATCGTTATAGGCATTCCGTCCACATGGCAGTTTGTCACGATTGGCCTGCTGATCCTGCTAGGAACCGGTTTACCCGCATGGCAGGCCAAGCGCGCTGCTGCGAAGTCTGCTTAGAAGGGGTGTGGTTATGGTTTTACGGTCACTGACAAAGAGCAGAAAGTCCACGCCTGAATTCAGGCTTGCTGTTATTGCCGTGGTGGTATTCGTGGGCATGGCAGCATTTTCACCGGACCGTTTCCTGTCGTCACAGAACATTGTCTCGATGGCATTTCAATTTCCAGAGTTTGCCATTCTGGCTCTCGCTATGACGATTGCCATGATGACCGGTGGCATTGATTTGTCAGTGGTTGGTGTAGCCAACCTTACCGCGGTAATTTCGGCGCTGATTCTGGTTAATTTTGCTGGCGTGGATATGACAGGTGGACCAGCGTTGCTTTGGCTCGTTGTATCACTGAGCGTGGCTGTATGTGTTGGTGGTTTTGCCGGGTTGTTTAATGGCATTCTAGTAGCGCGTTTTGGTCTACCTCCGATTTTGGCGACACTTGGTTCTGGCCTGGTCTTCACAGGTATTGCCGTTGCCATGACCGGTGGAAGTGCCGTCATGGGGTTCCCGGATGTGGTAGCAGTTATTGGCAACGCACAGATAATGCTCGTGCCAGTACCGCTTATCATATTTGCGTTGCTGGCGGTGTGTTTGCACATAGTTTTAACAAAGACCAACTTTGGGTTGAAGGCGACAATGTATGGAGCCAACCCGCTGGCCGCGCTCTTCGCCGCGATCGACATCAACAAGCTGCTGATTCGCGTCTACGTGATTTCCGGTATTTTGTCGTCAATCGCGGGCATGGTAATCATGAGCCGCGCCAATTCCGCGAAGGCGGACTATGGATCCAGCTATCTGTTGCTGGCGGTTCTCATTGCAGTTCTTGGCGGGGTGAATCCTTACGGTGGCTATGGACGCGTCATGGGGGTGGTTCTCGCGGTTCTTTCCATGCAGTTCCTGTCAAGTGGGCTCAACATGTTGCAAGTGTCCAACTTTGCGCGGGAATTAATTTGGGGCGCTTTGCTGATATTTGTGATGATCGTCAATACTACTGATTGGAGGCGCTTTGGAAAGTCACACCCAGTCAAAAAACCAATTTCCAAAGGGGGAAGTATGAGATGAAAAAGATTCTAAACTCCGCTGCAAATTATGTCGATGAAATGCTGGCTGGCCTTGTAGCAGCCCACCCTGAATATTACAGGCTCCATGGTGACAGCGGAAAAGTTGTTGCCCGTGCCGAGGCTGGAACAAAAGGCAAAGTGGGTATTGTCACAGGTGGTGGCTCCGGGCACTTGCCGGTGTTCACAGGCTATGTTGGTACAGGTCTGCTTGATGCGTGCGCAATTGGAGATGTATTTGCATCGCCATCGGCTGAACAGATGGCTGACGCAATCCGTTCTGCTGATCAGGGCGCCGGCGTATTGCGCCTTTATGGTAACTACGGCGGCGATATCTTGAATTTTGACATGGCAGGCGACCTTGTCGAATTTGATGATATCTCTTGCACCACAGTGCTGCTGACAGATGATGTCGCCTCGGCACCACCAGAAGAGCATGAAAAACGCCGTGGGGTCGCCGGCATGGTATATGCATTCAAAATTGCGGGCGCTGCTGCCGAGGAGGGACGTAACCTTGACACAGTAACAGCCGTCGCCCAGAAGGCGGCCGACTCTTGCCGCTCCATCGGTGTTGCGCTGAGCCCCTGCACGGTGCCACAGGCTGGAAAGCCAACATTTGAGATTGCCGATGATGAAATTGAGATGGGTATGGGCATCCATGGCGAGCCAGGTATTTGGCGCGGCAAATTGCGTACCGCTGATGAGATTGCCACTGAAATGATGGAGCGGTTGCTGGCAGATATGCCATTGGCTAGGGGTGATCGTGTTTCGGTAATGGTGAACAGTCTCGGTGCCACTCCGCCAGAGGAGCTCTACATACTCTATAACAAGGTCAAGGCAGCTCTAGAGGCTGCTGGCGCGACCATTGTGATGCCGCTGGTAGGTCGTTATGCAACATCCATGGAAATGGCTGGCGTCTCCTTCACCATCTGTAAGTTGGATGATGAGCTCGAGACCTTGCTTAAGGCACCTTGTGACTGCGCTTTCTGGAGAGTCTGATGGGGCTTGATCGATCTGCGTTACTCGGTGCAATTGAGCGCCTGAACGTAGAAATGCAAAAACAGTTTGATGTACTGAACGCGGCAGATGGCAAGCTAGGTGATGGTGATTTGGGGATCACATTGACCCGCGGCATGGAAGCGATAGCAGATGTGGCAGGTGAGTTACCGGATGATCTCGGCCTTGCCATGCTGCAATGCTCGCAAGCCTTTACCAAATCTTCAGGATCCTCGTATGGGACGCTGATGGCGTTGGCAATGATGGCGATCGCCAAACAGATCAAGGGTCAAACGAACGTTGATCCAATTGACCTAAACGCCCTGGTTACAACAGCCCGCAACCAGATCCAAACGCGAGGTAAAGCTGAAATTGGTGGCAAAACTGTTCTTGATAGCCTCGATGCAGTCGTCAACCACACGTCAGGCAAGAGTGATCTCAAAGACATCAGGACATCAGCGATTGCGGCTGTTGATGCGGCGCTAGTCGATTTTCACAACAAGCCGGCGACTATGGGACGGGCCCGCATGTTTGGCGAGAAAAGCATTGGCCTTAATGATCCGGGTATGCTTGCGATGAAATTCATCGTCTATGCAATAGTGGGAAAGAGCACCTAGACGCACCTCAAGCATCTTTTATGCTGGAACATACAAAATGGCTAGATCAAGGGATCATCACCGCCATAATGTCTGTCAGGATAGCTGTCATGCAGTGCTTTGTCGGCTTGGCCGAACCTGGGCAAAGCAAAATTATGCTGGTGCCAATACGGATATATGAGTGGCAATCTGCTAACATCATTCAGCTGAGCCAATTCATCCTCTGTCAGCGTCAAGATCACAGCTTCAAAATTCTCTTTGAACTGAGCCTCTGTGCGACCACCAACAACTAGAGAACTAATAGCTGGGCGTGTCAGCAGCCAAGCCAGTGCAACTTGCGCCGGCGTTGCGCGACGAGCTTCAGCAATCGTGACCAGACAATCAACAATCTTCCAAAGCCGCTCGGTATCACGGATTGGTGGCTCATTCCACCCTGCTGCCTGCCGACTACCCTCTGGTGCCTTACCGCCACGCCTGTGCTTGCCGGTCAGAAGACCCGCAGCCAGGGGACTCCAAACCTGAACGCCGAGCTTCTGATCCACTGCCAAAGGTAGAAGTTCGTATTCAGCCTCACGGGCTTCAAGCGTGTAGTGAATCTGTTGCGTTGTAAACTTCACACCGCCTGCACTCTGCGCCGCCATTTGCGACTTCATAACATGCCAAGCGGAATAATTTGAACAACCAATATAGCGCACTTTTCCCTGCTGCACGAGTGTGTCAAGGGCGGCCATTTTCTCTTCAACCGCGGTGGTACCATCCCACTCATGCATGTAGTAAATATCGATATGATCGCGCCGTAACCGCTTGAGTGACCTTTCGCATTCACGGATTAGATGCCAACGGGACACTCCCTCATCGTTGGGCCCCTCACCAATACGCATTCGAGCTTTTGTCGTGAGAAGTATGTCATCGGACCTGTCACCAAGGACCTCGCCAACAATTTCCTCGGAAAGACCGGTGGAATACATGTTGGCGGTATCAAAGAGATTGACGCCATGGTCAATGCATAGATCCGTCAATCGCTTCGCTTCCTTTACGCCTTGACTTGCGACAAGACCAAACGGGCCTTTGCCGCCGAAGCTGAAGGTTCCCATTGTGATGGCAGAGACTTTTAGACCTGTATTTCCCAAAAGATTATATTTCACAGCACTTCATCCACACGCGACTTAAGAATGTTCATTATGATGACCTAAAAAAGCGATTTCAAGGGCTTTCGTTAGACGAGAAGCACCGCACGTCATGCAAATTTTTGTTGCACGAACCGCATCCCCCTCTCGCACCCTAAATCAGCTGTTCGTTCGAACCATTGATGATGCTGGTTTATAAAACC
>MDTC01201305.1_pt1 | contig 17683 bp, 17 predicted proteins | sample 811181 | NCBI WGS metagenome assembly MDTC01 (sample SAMN05326644, study PRJNA326480) | marine metagenome | isolation source: seawater | place: Pacific Ocean: North | collected 2011 | reverse complement strand
ATCAATTCCTAATATTTCCATAGTTGTTCCATCTGACTCATTTGAGCTATTTAAAATTTTACAAGAGGCAATAAATTATAAAAGTTCATTATATATTAGATTAACAGCTGGTGCAAATACAAGAATTATAAATTCAAATGATTACAAATTTAAGATTGGAAAAGCTATAGAGATAATGTCTGGAGATGATGTTGCTATAATTAGTTGTGGTAATATTTTAGGCAATTGTATTGACGCAGCCTTGTCATTGAAAAAAAATAAAATCAGTTGTTCAGTAATTAATATGCACACCATCAAGCCAATAGATAAAAAAAAGATTGTTGAAATTTCTAAAAAATTTAAATTAATTATTACTGTCGAGGAGCATAATATAATTGGAGGTCTAGGAAGTGCGGTTGCTGAAGTATTGTCAGGTGAAATCAGTAGCTCAAAACTATTAAGGATAGGTGCTGATGATTATTATTCTTCAGGTGGAAGTTATGAATATTTAAAAAATATTTATGGATTATCAGTCCAAAAAATAATAAGAACCATTTTAAAAAATTATGAAAAATAAAAATAAATATATAGAAATTTTTATAAAATCCTTATCGATTGATAAAAAAAAATTCAAAGAAGGTATTAAGTATAACGATATTCCAGAATGGGATTCTATTGGGCATATGACGCTAATGTCTGATCTAGAAGATGGATTTAAAATTTCAATAGATACAGATGATGTTATTGATTTTAGTTCATTTAAAAAAGGCATTCAGATATTAAAAAAATATAAGATTACTTAATTAATAATTTTTTAAATTTAAATGAAAATAGCTATTGGGTCTGCAAACTTAGGAACTAAATATGGTTTGTTTGGAAAAAAAAAATTAGAAATAAAAGAACTTCAAAAAATAGAGAAATTATTATCAAAATCAAAAATTGAATTTATTGATACTGCACATCAATACAAAAGCAGTGAAGAAATTATTGGAAAAAGTAAATTAAAAAATCTCAATATAATTACAAAAATAAAATTACCCAAACAAAGCATTTTAAGTATAACTAAAATAGTTAATAAAATTATATTTAAATCTCTAAAAAGATTAAATAAAAAAACAATACATTCAATATTGGTACATGATTATAGAGATTTACTTGGAAATAGGGGCAAAGAATTTTTAAAAGAATTGAAAATGCTAAAACAAAATGGATTTGTTAAAAATATAGGTATATCGATTTATGATCCTAATGATTTAAAAAAAATATGGAAATTCTGGAAACCTGATTTAGTCCAAATTCCATTAAACTTGTTTGATCAGCGTATACTAGAGTCAAGCTGGCTGAAAATCTTAAAAAAAAATAAAGTTCAAGTTTTTGCTAGATCATGTTTTTTGCAGGGATTGTTAATTGGTGATTATAATTCGTTAAACATACCAAAAAATTTATGTCTTCATTTAAAGAAATTTGAAAATTGGTGCACAACAAACAAAATATCAAGATTAAAAGCATGCTTGGATTTTGTTAGACAAATAAATCAAATTGATTGTATTGTGGTTGGGTTTAATGATTTTAATCAACTAAACGATATATTAAATGAATTTAAAAAAAAAAATAAAAAAATCCCTTATAAACTTAAATTGAGTAATTTGAATTATATAGATCCTAGAAGATGGAATTAAATAATAATAAAGTACTTGCAATAGTTCAAGCTAGGTATTTGGCCTCAAGATTGCCTGGCAAAGTCTTAAAAAAAATTAATAATAAAACTGTACTTGAGATTTTAATAAAAAGACTATCAAAATCTAAAAAAATTTCTAAAATTATAATAGCATGTTCGTCAAATAAGATGGATAAAGAAATAATTAAAATTGCAAATAAAGTTAAAATTGATTATTTTGTTGGTTCAGAAAAAAATGTTTTAAAAAGATATTATTTAGCTGCAAGAAAATTCAAATTTAACAATATATGTAGAATAACTGCTGATTGTCCTCTGATTGATGCCAATATAGTAGACCTAGTTATAAAAAATTTTTTTGAAAAAAAGGTTGATTATGCATCCAATGCAATTCCACCAAGTTTTCCAGATGGATTAGATGTTGAGATTTTCAATTTTAAATCTTTAAGTAAAGCATACAAAAATGCAAAATCTGATCATGATAAAGAGCATGTGAATCCATATATGAAAAGAGACAAAAATATAAGTAAATTTAATTTAAGAAATAAAGAAAATTTATCTTGGTTAAGAGTTACATTAGACGAACAAAGAGATTTTGAGTTAATAAAAAAAATATTAGAAAATTTTAAAAAAAAACCATTCTTTAATCTAAAAGATTTAATGAAATATTATAATAAAAATAAAAGCTTATTTTTAATTAATAATGATATTAAAAGAAATGAAGGATCTATTCTAAGCACTGGACAAAAATTTTGGAAACGAGCCCAAACAATAATACCTGGTGGAACAATGCTTTTTTCTAAAAATCCAGATTTATTTTTACCTGGTAAATGGCCTGCATACTTTTCAAAATCAAAAGGATGTAAATTATGGGACTTAAATAATAATGTTTATGATGATGTTGCTTTCATGGGGGTTGGAACTAACACATTAGGCTATTGTCATCCAAATATAGAAAAAAAGGTAATTAAAGTAGTAAAAAAGGGAACAATGTCTACTTTGAACTCTATTGAGGAGATTCTGTTAGCAGAAAAGTTAATTTCTTTACATCCATGGTCTGAGATGGCAAGGTTTACTAGGTCGGGTGGTGAGGCAAACGCAGTAGCAATAAGAATTGCAAGAGCTGCTAGTGGTAGAGATAAAATTGCAGTTTGTGGATATCATGGGTGGCATGATTGGTACTTGTCTTCAAATATTAATAATGAAAATAGCCTTAACTCTCATTTAATGAACAATTTACCTATTAGTGGTGTACCAAAAAATTTAAAAAATACAGTTTTCACTTTTGAATATAATAATTTTGAACAATTAAAAAAAATAGTAAAAAAACATAAAATTGGTGCTATTAAGATGGAAGTTAAGCGTACATCTGATCCTAAAGATAATTTTTTAAACAAAATAAGAAATCTTGCAACACAAAATAACATTGTTTTGATATTTGATGAATGTACTTCGGGATTTAGACAAACTTATGGAGGAATTCATAAATTTTATAATATTGAGCCAGACATGGCAATATTTGGTAAAGCACTTGGAAATGGACATGCTATAAACGCTATAATAGGTAAAAGAAATATTATGGAGCAATCACAAAAATCATTTATTAGTAGTACATTTTGGACAGAAAGAGTAGGTTCCGCAGCAGCTTTGGAAACACTTGAGATTATGGATAAAACTAAATCATGGAAGGAAATAACATCAACAGGTAAAAAAATAAAAAAAAATTGGAAGAGACTATCAATACTACATAATTTAGATTTAAAAATTCAAGGAATAGATGCAGTGCCAAATTTTTATTTTAATTCAAAAAAAAACTTGGAATACAAAACTTTAATTACACAGGAAATGTTAAAGAAAAATATACTAGCTTCAAATATGATTTATTGTGCTTTACCTCATAAAGAAAAAATATTAAAAAAATATTTTGATATACTTGAAAGTATATTTTATAAAATTTCTAAAGTTGAAAAAGATCAAAAAAATGTAAGTGACTATTTGCATTCAGAAGTTGCTAAGTCTGGAATGAGAAATAAGTAAATTTTTAATATGAAAAATAAAATTAAAGCAACCCAAGTTATTCTAAAAGAACTTACAATTAGTGATTACAGTATTAAGTATTTAAATTGGATGAAAGATAAAAAAATTAATGAGTTTACAGAACAAAAACTTCTAAAACAAAATAAAAAAAGAATTCTAGATTTTATTAAAGAAAAAAAAAATTCCAAAAAAGAATTTTTGTATGGAATTTATCTAAAATTAGGAAATGATTCTAAACACGTAGGAAATATAAAATTAGGATCAATCAATTTTTATCATAAAAATGCATATATATCATATTTTATAGGAGATAAAAATTTTTGGGGAATGAATATTGCCACAATATCGATTAAAAAAGTTTTATTAATCGCAAAAAATAAGTTTAAATTGAAAAAAGTAACTGCATGTACTTATAAAATTAACGTAGGCTCTATGAAGGTATTAAAAAAAAATGGCTTTTCATTAGAAGCTAATTTTAAAAAGCATTTAATTTATAAAAATAAAAGAGTTGACGAAGTTTATTATGCAAAATTTTTATAATATCTTTAAATGTGAAAAAAATTTAAAGATTGATAGAGATCTCTAAAATTTAAATATTTATTTGGATATCTCTCCCAATTTAGATAACATCCAATGGTAGCATTATTAATATGAATTTTTCTTTCTAGAATTAATTTAAATATACTTTTTCTAGTTAAAAGTATTAATATATCTTTTTTACTAAATTTATTTTTTGTTATTGTTTTCTTTTTAAAATCTATTAAATATTTTGAACTACCAAAATCTAATCCAAGTTTACTTTTGGGTATTGTTAAGTTATATGTTTTAATTCTTTCTAACATTTTATCAAATGCTTCGCTAAGCACGTTTTCGAATTTTTTTACAGAGGCTTTGGGGAAACTAAGTTTCATTGGTGGATTTTTTAGATTTCTTTCATTATTATTTGTCTTGATTTCTGCATGAAAGTTATTTTTATCAATAAACAAAGTATCTTTAGAATATAAAGCAAAGGTTTTTATTTTTGTTATTTTATTAATTCTCTCAGCATATTTATGTTTATCTAAAAAATCTTTTGAGTGTGTACTAAAAAATAATTTTCGACTCTGGTTTAGAATAAAGTCAGAAGAATGAGGAACCAGAGTTTTAGGTTTTATATAATTAATAAAATTCACTATATATTTTTCTTTTTTTAATTGAAGATTATAAGAGATTTTTTTCTTTTGAGATGGGCTAAGCATATTGTATTTTAGAGGATAATCTTGAGCAAAACCATTATAATTAAAAAATAAGCTGTGAATTTTTATATTTTTAAAAAAATTTTTAAAAATATTTATATCATACGGAGAATTATCAAATAAAATTAAATGATTAATTTTTAATTTTGTAGATTTTAAAATTAAACCAGTATCTATTGCAATAGCATTATCATCGTATGGATTTATAATATCTGTTTCTAGCGCACCTTTGTTTAGGGGAGGGACTACTGCTATTTCGTAATCATCAGAAATTTTTTCAAATTGACCATATTTAATATAAGTAATATTTTTAAAACCGTATTTATTCAACCCTTTTTCTATAACTTTATTAAATGGTAGTTTCGGTAAAAAAAATTTTACTTTTTTGTCAAAATGTTTGATTGTGTCTAAATCCCAATGATCCTGATGTAAATGTGAAATAAAGCAAAATTTAATTTTTTTTAATTTTTTTTTATCAAAATTATTTTTTGGAAATGGTGACCATGAGTTATTATATAAGTTACCATAAATCCAAGGATCCATAATAAAATCGCTATTAATTAAAACTGTACCATTATTTATTACTTTAATTTTTTGCATAATTTAAATATTTAGACTGAGTTAAAATTTATTTACCCATTTGTCAATTCAACAAATTTACTTTTGAGATAAAGAAATCATCGCTGTACTTTTACCTCTTAGAAACTTGGGTATTGGAATATTCTGAAAGGTATGGTTTTTAAATGGTAATTTCGCAGCTATAAAAAATTTAAATGGTATTTTCCAATAATTAACAGACTTATTTACTAACCAGGGATAAACTTTATTATTTTCAAATTTATTCATTTCTAAAACCTTGTTTAGTGAAATTGGATTATATGGATGAACATGTGTAGGGTCATTGTAAAAATTTTTAAATGCATAAGTAAAATTGGGTGTAATTATTATTACTATGCCTTTTGGTTTCAGTATCCTATAAATTTCAGATAAAACCAAGTTGGCATTGTATAAGTGTTCAATAACAGCAGTAAAATTTACAATATCAAAACTTTCATCTTTATAGGGAAGCTTATCTTTCTCAAAATCAATTCCTATTGAACCATCTAACTCAGATATTTCTACACCTTTATCTAAGCAGACATTATAAAACCCTTTATCTCCAGAACCAAGATCAAGAACCTTTTTATCTAATAACGGTTCTATTTCATGAAATTTTAAAAGTTTATTAATTGTATTGTAAATTCTAATATTATCTTCAGTTCGACTAGAAAAATATGTTTTATAATTTTTAAGGTATTCACTTAGTTTTTTATTTTCCATGACTGAAAGCATTACTTGCTAATTTTTTCATAGTCAATGACAATTCTTTGTAATAAGACTTTCTTAATATGTTTCAGTAAAATACAGTCATAAAATTAAAAAAATATAAATTAATATGGACAATATTGCTTACGGAAAACAATCTATAGACTCAAAAGATATAAGACTTGTGTCAAAATCTTTAAAATCAAATTTAATTACCACTGGTAATTATGTTGAAAAATTTGAATATAAATTAAAAAAATATCTAAGAGCAAAATATGTAGTCACCTGCACAAGTGGAACTGCTGCTCTTGATTTATCAATTAGAAGTTTGGGTTTAAGTAAAGGAGATGTGGTTATAATGCCAGCTGTAAATTTTATAGCTTCTTATAGTATTTGTAATTTTCTAGGAGCAAAAATTTACCTCTCAGACGTTGACCCTTTGACCGGACAAATAACTCCAGAATTTATAGAGACCTGCATAAAAAAAAATAAAATAAAAAAAATAAAACTAATAATTTGTATGCAAATGGGAGGCTATCTAAGAAAGTTAGAAGAACTTTATAAAATTAAAAAAAAATATAAATGTTATTTATTAGATGATGCATGCCATGCGTTAGGAGCAAAATATAAAAGTAAAGATAAATTGGTAATGATGGGATCTTGCACATATTCAGATATTTCTGTTTTTTCTCTACACCCTGTTAAAACAATTACGACTGGGGAAGGAGGGATAATTTCAACCAATAATAAAAAAATCTATAACAAATCTATTCTTTTAAGATCTCATGGAATTATTAGAAATAAAAATAAATTTCATTGGAAGTATGACATTAAAAACTTGGGATTAAATTATAGGTTGAGTGATATAAATTGTGCTCTTGGAATTAGTCAATTATCAAAAATTGAAAAATTCATAGATAATAGATCAAAATGTTTCAATAATTATGTAAAATTATTAAATAATTATAAGAAAATAATTAAAATCCCAAATTGTGAAAATAAAAATTTATCTTCATTTCATCTATTTCTTCTAAATATAGATTTTAAAAAAATCAAAAAGACAAAAAATAATTTTTTTAAATTTATGAAAAAAAATAATATACTTTGTCAGTATCATTACATTCCAATATACAAATTTGGAATGTATAAGGGAAAGAAAGAAAAATATGAAAATTCAGAAAAATATTTTAATAATACTGTTAGTTTGCCAATATTTTCAAACTTACAAAGAAAACAGCAAAGGTATATTGTTAAAAAGATTATTGAATTTATTAAATAACGATTATCAATTATATGCTTGATAATAAAGCAATATTAATTTTAGTAAGTGTAGAGTAGGTTTTTTAGTAATTGAGTTATAAAAAAAATAAATAAATAAATTTAACGAAAGTAAATTTTACCTTATAATTTTTCACGATTTCAATATTTTAACGGAACAGTAAATTGCATTATTTTCTTTTTTTACATTAGAAAAATGAAATGTAAATTCTCCATTTTTAAAATAAGCATTGGGATATGTGGGTGCGTCAACCATTCTTATTTTATCATAAAATTTACTGATAGTTTTTATTTCATTAAAATTTAAATAATTATCTTTTTTTGTTAGTCTTTTAAACATTATTTTACTTGGCTTTTGTTTCTTTGGTATAATTTCTTTTGCACTTATTTCTTTGATCATTTTTAATGTAATAATTTTTGCATTATTAAATATTTCAACTGCTCTTCCATTAAGTTTCAATTTTTTCTTTAAATAAATTGGTCCTGCATCAATTTTATCTGTCATTTTAAACGCAGTTATTTTTGTAGTTTTTTTTCCATCTAAAATTAAATTTTGAAGTGGACTTCCACCCCTACCATAAGGCAAGTCTGTCATATGAAATGCAATGCAGCAAAAATTATCTATTATATTACTTGGTATTATTTTTGACCAATGTACAAAAAAAATCTTATTTATAGGTTTTTTTAAAACTTTTTTTAATTTAATATTTGTATTAACAATTACCCAATTTTTTTCCAGCTTTTTTTTATAAAAATGTAAATCCCATGGTTTTGTAGTTGCGATAATATTAAAAGTTTTTTTTTTCATAAAATTTTAATAATTTTATTATATAGAATATGTCATTACTATTTTTTTCTTTATTAATCTTGTTAATATTATATTTAATTATAAGTAATTTTTTAAATTTAAGATATAATTTTGTTGAAATAATAAAAAATTTAATTACGTAAAAAATGGCAAAAAAAAATTCTGTTTTAGTGGTTGCCGCACATCCAGATGATGAAGCTCTTGGATGTTTTGGAACATTGTTAAAGCATAGAAGTAAAGGTGATAAAATTAATTTAGTTTTTTTGACAGACGGTGTTTCATCTAGAAAAAAAAATAATAAACAGAAAATTGAAAGAAGGAAAAATTGTATAAAAGCTGCAAAACTTCTTGATCTTAATAAAGATAATATTTTTTTTTTAGACTACCCTGACAACATGATGGACTCAGTCCCATTACTCAATGTAGTGAAAGATATTGAAAAAATAAAAAAAAAAATTATGCCAGACACAATATATACCCACTTTTCTAATGATTTAAATGTTGATCATAGGATTGCTTTTCAAGCAGCTGTTACATCTAGTAGACCAAAAGAAAATGAAACTGTAAAAAAAATATTTTGTTTTGAAATTTTGTCTAGCACTGAATGGGCAGATAAAAATAAAATTGCCTTTAACCCGAATTATTTTGTAGATATATCAGAGTATATAAATACTAAAATTAATGCTTTAAAATTTTACGAAAAAGAAATGATGAATAAACCAAACTCACGATCAATTGAAAATGTTAAAAATTTATCCTCTTATAGGGGATCTACAGTAGGTATGAATTTTGCAGAAGCGTTTTTCATTGAAAGAATAAATGATTAATGTTTTGACAATAGTATTTCATATTTAAAATTCTCTTAAAAAATTTAAGCCGCTATTTGTTAGAAAAACTTCTTTAATGAGATATAAAGTTTTTTATTGATAAAAAATTAATTATTATTCGTCTAATCAAAACCCATATTTTTCAATATAAATTTAGTATTTACGAAAAAATAGACAAATGTTTGCAAGTTTACAAAAATATTTAAAATACTGTTAGCTTATTTACTATTAATAATTTACATAAGAAATAACAAGGGTATACAGTTATTAAAAAATAAAATATTTAATAATAATTCTAAAAACTTTCATTATTTATGTTCACAAATAAAATAATTTTAATTACAGGAGGCACAGGATCTTTTGGTAACGAATTTGTAGAAAAAACTTTAAAAAAATATAACCCAAAGAAAATAATTATTTATTCTAGAGATGAGCTCAAACAGTTTAATATGATGAATAAATTTAAATCTGATAAACTAAGGTTTTTTTTGGGTGATATAAGAGATAAAGAGAGGCTTTTAAGAGCCTGTAGAGGAATAGATATATTGATACATGCTGCGGCTTTAAAACAAGTGGTAGCAGCTGAATATAATCCAGATGAATATATTAAAACAAACATCAATGGGGCTAAAAATATTATAGATGTTGCTATAGAGTGTAAGGTTAAAAAAGTTTTAGCATTATCAACAGACAAAGCTAGTAATCCAATTAATTTTTATGGAGTAACGAAATTAGCCTCCGATAAATTAATGGTAGCTGCTAACAATATTTCTACATCAAAAACTTTATTTTCAGTAGTAAGATATGGAAATGTTTCTGGATCGAGAGGTTCAGTAATTCCTTTTTTTAAAAAATTGATTAAGGAAAAATCGAAGTTTATTCCAATTACTGATAAAAATATGACGAGGTTTTGGATAACGCTTGATCAGGCTTATGATTTTGTGTGTAATTCAGTTAAAAATATGAAAGGTGGTGAGATGTTTATTCCTAAAATCCCATCTATTAGAATACTTGATCTAGCGAATGCATTTGATAGCAAAATTCAGAAAAAAATAGTTGGGATTAGACCTGGTGAGAAATTACACGAAACAATGTTTAATAATGAAGAATGTTTAAACGTTATCGAATTTAAAAATTATTACATTGTTAAACCTTCAATTGTATTTTACAAACAAAGAAATTATTTTATAAACTCCTCTAAAGAAAAAGGTAAAATGTTAAAAAAAATTTTTGAGTATAATTCTGGAACAAATAAACATTTCTTAAATATTAATCAAATTACTAAATTAATAAATTAAAAATATTCATGACTATTTTTAAATTAGGTAAATATAAGATTGATCACAAATCAAAACCTTTTATTATTGCAGAGTTATCTGCTAATCATAATGGAAAGTTGTCAAACATTTATTCATTAATTGATAAAGCAAAACAAAGTGGTGCAGACGCAATAAAGTTACAAAGTTATACACCAGATTCAATGACAATAAATTCAAAAAGAAAAGAATTTTTAATAAAAGAGGGCTTGTGGAAAGGAAGCTACTTATATGATCTTTATGTAAAGGGCTCAACACCTGAAAGTTGGCATAAAAAAATTTTTAATTATGCAAAAAAAAAGAAAATATTATGCTTTAGTACCCCATTTGATTTAAATGCAGTTAAATTTTTATCTAAACTCAGCGCTCCAGCATTCAAAATTGCTTCATTTGAAATAACAGATATTCCATTAATTGAGGCAGTAAGCAGAACAGGAAAACCGATAATAATTTCTACAGGAATGGCATCAATAAAAGATATTGATATTGCATTATCTGTAGCAAAGAAGTCTGGTGCAAAGCAAATTGCTCTATTACATTGTATAAGCAAATATCCAACTGAGCCCAAAGATTATAACCTAAAATTTATATCTAAACTTATAAAAAGATATAATTTAATTGTAGGATTGTCTGATCATACAATTGGAAGCGTTACTGCAGTTAGTTCTATCCCATTGGGTGCAAAAATAATTGAAAAACACATAAAACTTCCTGGTGAAAATGGTTTGGACGGAAAATTTTCAATGGATACTAACGAATTTTCTAAATTTGTTAAAATGATAAAAGAAGCTCATTCAACATTAGGTGATGAAAATTTTAATAGAGATAAAAATGAAAAAGAACCAAGATTATTTAGAAGATCAATATTTGTATCTGAAAATATTAAAAAAAATGATAAGATATCAGAAAAAAATATAAAAGTTGTTAGACCAGCTCATGGTCTGCATCCAATATATAAAAAGTATTTAATCGGAAAAAAACTAAAATTCTCTTTAAAAAAAGGAACACCTTTGAAATTATCACACTTAGATGTTAAAAGAGTACCTAAATTAATATAAAAAACTTTAATGAAAAAAATTTTTATAATTGGAGAAATTGGGATAAATCATAATGGTGATATAAAAACTTGTGAAGATTTAATTAAAACTGCAAAAGAATCAGGATGTGATGCTGTAAAATTTCAAAAAAGAGATATAAATAAAGTTTATACACAAGAATATCTTGATGCAACTAGAGAAAGTCCTTGGGGGAAAACTCAAAGAGACCAAAAGTTAGGTTTAGAATTTGATTTAAATGATTACAAACAAATTGATCTTATATGTAAAAAGTTAAATATTGAATGGTTCGCTTCAGCATGGGATTTAAATAGTCAAGATTTTTTAAAAAAATTCGATACAAAATATAATAAAATAGCAAGCCCAATGATCGTATATGAAGAACTTCTTTTAGAAGTAGCAAAAGAAAAAAAACATACTTTTATTTCCACTGGAATGTGTGAAATTGATAATATTGAACGGGCGGTAAAAATTTTTAAAAAAGAAAATTGTTCATTTGAATTAATGCACTGTATCTCAACTTATCCAATGAAACCAGAGGATGCAAATTTGAGAATGATAGAAACTTTAAGAAAAAAATTTTCATGTGATGTTGGATATAGTGGACATGAGAGTGGCTTAGCAATTTCTGTTGCAGCATCTAGTTTGGGAATAACATCACTAGAAAGACATATTACTTTAGATAGAACAATGTATGGCTCTGATCAATCAGCATCCATTGAGCCAAATGGTCTAAAAAATTTAATAGATCAAGTTAGAAAAGTTGAAAAAGCAATGGGGGATGGTATAAAAATATTTTCTGATGATGAAAAAGTTAATGCTGAAAAATTAAGACAGCATATTTATTAAAAAATATTCTATGCAACTAAAATTAGGGATAATGCAAGGAAGACTGCTTCCTAAAGTTGATGAAAGATATCAATGTTTTCCTGCTTTTAACTGGCAAAAAGAATTTTATCTAGCAAAAAAATTAGGCTTAAAAACAATTGAATTTATATTTGATGATTTTTACCCACATTTAAATCCTCTAATTTCAAAAGAAGGACTAAAAGAATTAAAAAAAATTCAAATTTTGACTAACGTAAGAGTAAAATCAATATGTGCCGACTATTTTATGGAAAATCCAATATTCGTGAACAATCCGGATAAATCTAAACTAAATTTATTTACTTTAGAAAAAGTTATTAAAAATGCAAAATTTTTAAATGTTAAAAATATTATTTTACCATGTGTCGATCAATCAAGTTTAAACTCAAAAAAAAAATTGGATTTATTTGTATCTCAAATGAATAAAATTAAACATTTACTTGATAAGGCAAAAATAAATATTTCATTAGAAACGGACTTACCACCTAAAAAATTTTTGATTTTGATTAATAGATTTAAATCTAAATATATTACCATCAATTATGATACTGGAAATAGTGCAGCTTTAGGTTATGATCCTGAAGAAGAGCTCAAGGTGTATGGATCAAAAATATCTGAGGTTCATATTAAAGATAGACGTTATAAGGGAGGACCAATTTTTCTGGGAAAAGGAGACGTTGATTTTAAAAAAATTTTTAAATTACTAAAACAAAATAATTATAAAGGAGATTTTATCCTTCAAATGTATAGAGATCGAAAAGGTCTAAATATTTTTAAAAAACAATATAAAATTTTGAAGAAACTGATAAATGAAAAATAAAATTGAATATTTTTTTAACATAAAAAAAAAAGTTATTGTTATAGTTGGTGGATCAAGAGGAATTGGTGCAAAAATTGCACAAGAACTTTCGTTGTTAGGTTCAACAGTTATTACCTTGGGAAGAACAAAATTAAAAAAAAAAAATCATATAAAATGCTCTATAAAAAATGAAAAAGAAATAATATCTGCATTAAAAAAAATAAAAAAAAATTTTGGAAAAATAGATGTCCTGATTAATGTAGCAGGTATTAGTGAGAGTGTGAGCGAGTCAAAAAAATTACAAAAGATATCAGATTTTAAATTGATATTAGAAACCAACCTAATTGGTATATACAAGGTGTGCAATATAGCCCAAAATTATCTAAAAAAAGGTTCTAGTATAATCAATATAACAAGCATCGCTTCTCAATTTGGGTTCCCAAATAATCCAGGTTATATATCTAGTAAATCTGGCTTGTCTGGTCTTACTAGATCTTTAGCATATGATTTATCTGAATTTGGAATAAGAGTTAACAATTTAGTACCAGGATATATTAAAACAAAAATGACAATAAAAAGTTATAAAAATAATAAATTGTTTAATCTAAGAAAGTCTAAAACTTTACTTAACAGATGGGGTGAAACGAAAGATTTAGTAGGAGCAGTAATTTTTCTTTCATCAAAAGCTTCAAGTTATGTTACTGGATCGGATATTACTGTAGATGGAGGGTGGTCCACAAAAGGAATTTAATTAATGGATTTAAACTTAAAAAAAAAAATTGTTTTAATTGCAGGTGCATCAAAAGGATTAGGTTATGCAATAGCAGAAAATTATATTAAAGAAGGTTCGCAGGTTATTATTACATCCAGTAATTTAAATAATCTTAAAAAAGCAGAAAATAAATTAAAAAAAAAGTATAAGCAAAGTCAAATTTCTCCTTATTTAGTAGATCATGAAAATATATCTTCAGTAGCAAAATTTAGTAAAAAAATAAACTTAAAATTTAAAGGTATAGATATTCTTATTAGCAGTGTGGGGACTGGCATCGGTACTAGAGACGTTGTTATTGATAAAAAAAAATGGGATTATTCGTGGAATAAAAATTTTTTATCTTTTAAAAATACTTTTGATTATTTCTATAAATTAGTTAAGAAAAAACATGGAAATATAATTGCAATTTCTTCAATTACAGGTAAAGAATTGTTAAATGCTCCTGTTGAATATTCTGTTGCTAAAAAAACATTGAGCTATTTTTGTAAGAATATGTCAAAAAAAATTGACAAAAATATGAGAATAAATGTGGTTTCACCAGGAAACATTATGCAAGATGGAAATTCATGGGATAAAAAAATAAGAAAAAATAAAAAAAAAGTAATTAAATATATAGAGACAAATGTTCCTTTACAAAGATTTGCATCAGCAAATGAGGTAGCTAATGTTGTTTTATTTTTATCATCATCTAAGGCCTCTTTTGTTAATGGGGCAGAAGTTGTGGTGGATGGTGGGCAATTAAATCACTAGGATGTTTTCTTTAAAAAATAAAATTATTATTATTACTGGTGGCGCAGGATTGCTTGGCACAAATTTTGTAGAATCAATTTTAAGCTATGATGGTATTCCGATAGTACTTGATAAATCTCAAAAAAAGATAAATTTTCTTAAAAAACATTTACTATCTAAATTTAATAAAAAAATAATTTCTTTTAAATGTGATATAACAAATGAAAGAGAACTTATAATTATCCAAAAAAAAGTATTAAAAAAATTTAATAAAATTGACTGCTTAATTAATAATGCCGCTAACAACCATCAACCAAACTCTCCTAAATCTAATTTTTTAGAAAATTTTAGTGTAAAAAATTGGAATGATGATTTAAGTGTTGGTCTAACAGGAGCTTTTTTATGCTCTAAAATATTTGGTACCCAAATTTCAAAAAATAAAAAAGGTGGAACAATAATAAATATTTCATCAGACCTTGGTCTTATTGCACCAAACCAAAATTTATATAAACAAAAAAAAGTTAATTCAAAAAAAGCAATATCTTATTCTATTGTAAAAAGTGGAATGATTGGATTAACTAAATATTTATCAACATATTGGTCAGATAAAAATGTTAGATCTAATTGTTTGTGTCCAGGTGGAATACAAAATAACCAAAACAAAATTTTTCTAAAAAAGATTGAAAAACTTATACCATTAAAAAGGATGGCAAAACAAAACGATTATAATAGCACTATCGTTTGGATGCTGTCAGATGAAAATTGTTATATGAATGGTGCAGTCATTTCTGTGGATGGTGGGAGGACAGCTTGGTAGAGAGCTCAACCATTACAAGTAAATTAATTGTAAGTTTTTTTAAAATTATTGATAAAATTACAAAAAGGAAAATTTTTATATTATTCCCTTTAGTTTTAATTGGAGCTTTTATGGAGATTTTTTTATTGTCTCTTATTCCAATTTTTGTTGACTTTTTTATAAGCGATAATGGAATTGGTAATAGCATTGATTTTTTAGATCCTTTTATAGATATGTCATTTCTTCAAGATAAATCATTCAACTTTAATTATATTATTTATTTTTTAATTTGTTTTTCAGTATTTAAATTTTTATATGATTGTTTTTTGGTTATTTATCAAACAAAATTAGTTTTTATAATTAAAAATATTTTGCAAAAAAGATTACTAGAAAAATATTTATATAATAACGTAAAATTTTTTAAAAAAGAAAACACTTCTGTTTTAGTTAGAAACCTAACTTCAGAAGTTAGCTTTATGCTTTCTAGAGTGCTTAATCCAGTATTGACTCTTTTTGTAAGTTCAATCATTATTTTTTTTTTCATCATCTATCTTTTTATTTATGATGCTAAAGTTTTTTTAATTTTATTAGCATTAGTTGTATTATTATTTTTTTGTATGAAATTTTTAACTTATAAAATATTAACTAGAAGTAGTTTTAGCCAACAATTAAATGATGGTAATTGGATTAAAAATATTCAACAAATTTTTGGAGCAATTAAAGAAATTAAGTTAGTTCAAAAAACAAATGAGTTTTTAAATATTGCAATGCATACCGCTATAAAAGCAAATCAAGCGCATACAAAAAATACATACTTGCCACTATTGACCAAAAATGCATTAGAATTTTTAGGCTTGTTAGTTTTAATTTTAGTGATCTTCATATCTTTAATTGCTGATATTGATAAAATTGAAACGGTTAAATTAATTTCAGTGTTTGGCTTCGCATTATTTAGAATGTTGCCAATAATTAATAAAATGTTTATGTCTCTTCAATCTTTAACTGCAGGAAGTGTAAATTTTTTAAGCTACATGAATATTATAAATGATAATTCTTTTATAGATAAAACACATAATAATACAAGATCATCACAAGTAAATTTTGAAAATATAGAATTAAAAAATATTTATGTTTCTTACGGAAAAAAAATTTTAGACTTTAGTGAATTTAAAATTAAAAAAGGAGATTTTATTGGCATAAAGGGGGTCACTGGAGCAGGTAAAAGTACATTTTTAGAAATTTTGATGGGTTTAAGTTCTCCAGATAAAGGGTCAATTTTAATTGATGGAATTTCTATTCAAGACATAAAAAATAATTGGTACAATAGCATCTCTTATGTACCTCAAGATATTTATTTATTAGATGATACGATTAAAAATAATATAGTTTTTTATAGAGATGAACTTAGTGATGATAATAATAAATTTATTAAAGCTATTAGTATCAGTGAGATAGGAGAGTTTATAAATAATTTAGAAAAAGGACAACAAACAATTATTGGAGAAAGAGGAGCTAGAATATCAGGTGGTCAAAAACAGAGATTGGGTTTTGCAAGAGCTATGTACGATCCTAAGCCATTAATTATTTTAGATGAGGCTACAAGTTCTTTAGACAATAAAACTGAATCAAAAATAATTAATAATCTCATGCAAATCTCAAAAAATCACACAATAATCATGGTTGCTCATCGTGAATCAAGTTTAATGCATTGTTCGAAAGTATATAATTTAACTAATCACCAATTAATAGAAGAATAATTCCATGAAAACTTTTTTGTTTATGGTCGATCATAAACTTAGAGACCTTATTTCACTTTTAATAATTAAAAAAGAACTAGAAAAAAAAGGCAGTAAGGTTGTTTTTTGTAGAAACGGTATGGAGCTACCCGTAGCAATAAAAAACAAAGTAGATACTGTTATTTTAACGCAAGTGCTTACTAAGGAGTGGAAAAATATTTCATTAAATCTTAAAAAATTTGGATGTAATGTTGTAAGTTTACCCTCTGAAGGAAATCCATTTATAAATAAAGCAAAAATAGAGTTAGCTCATGGAAACAATTTTGGATATGAACACCTAGATATTATTTTTGCATGGAGAAAAAAAATTTTTAATTTAACAAAAAAATTTAATAAAAATAGTAATGTAAAAGTTATTTATTCAGGATTTCAAAGATTAATTAGTTATACAAAAAAATATAAAACTTTT
>MDTC01221227.1_pt1 | contig 17686 bp, 15 predicted proteins | sample 811181 | NCBI WGS metagenome assembly MDTC01 (sample SAMN05326644, study PRJNA326480) | marine metagenome | isolation source: seawater | place: Pacific Ocean: North | collected 2011 | reverse complement strand
TCCCGCTCTTACAGTAAATCACCTATTCAGATTCTCCTTGTACTTGTAGGAGGTGCTTCAGCTCCGATGGCCGCAGGCCCACGCACGGGTATCGCGGGTGAACCCGCTCCTACAATGTGTCGCGATAATTGAAATTACAGGATTTGTAGGAGGTGCTTCAGCTCCGATGGCCACAGGCCCATTCACGGATTTCGCGGGTGAACCCGCTCCTACAACAAAACGCCTATTCAGATTCTCCTTGCACTTGTAGGAGGTGCTTCAGCTCCGATGGCCGAAGGCCCATGCACAATCTTCGCGGCCGAACCCGCGCCTACAATAATTCTCATGCCTTCAAGAAAAATCACGTTCGTTATCGCGATACCGATACCGATACCTCAATACCGCAATCCAACGGTGCGCAATGCGGCATCCTACAATTCAAATCCGACGGCTCCTCACGCCAACCTCTTTACACACCCCACTTACCAATTGGTCAATTAACCTACCTCCGCCATTCCCCTGACCATCCATCTTTAGTAAGGTGGCCGGATTCACATACTTTCGCAAAAGGACTGCCATGAAAGTATCGAAAAACCAGTGCTCAGGATGCGGCTTCAAGACCTTCTCATGACTACATCAAACACCGTCTGGCATGATGCCGCCGTCACCAAACAACACCGGGCCGCACACAAGGCTCAGATCCCCTGCATCATCTGGTTTACCGGCTTAAGCGGCTCTGGCAAATCCACCGTCGCCAACGCGCTGGAACAACGGCTGGCCGATCTGAGTCAGCACACCTACCTGCTGGACGGCGACAACGTGCGCCAGGGGCTGAACAAAGATCTCGGTTTCAGCGATCAGGATCGTATTGAAAACATCCGCCGCATCGGCGAAACCGCAAAGCTGTTTGTCGATGCCGGCCTGATCGTAATTACCGCATTTATCTCTCCCTTTAAAGCCGAACGGCGCATGGTGCGCCAGCTGGTAGAGGCGGGCGAGTTCATTGAAGTCTATATGGGCACGCCGCTCAGCACCTGCGAGCAACGCGACCCGAAAGGCTTATATAAGAAGGCGCGCGCAGGTGAGATCCGTAACTTCACCGGTATCGACTCCGATTACGAAGCCCCGGAACACCCGGACGTGGTGCTGGATACCTCATCCATGAGCGTGGATTGCTGCGTCGACCACATCCTTGATCACCTGATACAACGCGGCATCCTGACCGCAGTTTCTGCCCGCGCGCGTATGAAAGCCGGTAATAATAGTGGCGGTTGTAATAAGGCTGAAGCTGATCCTGCAAACAAAACCGCAGGCTCTGGCAAACCATCAGAGCGAGCAGGCTGAACCATGGCCAGCTACGATCTGTTTAATGGCGATGCCGATGGTATCTGCTCGCTGATACAACTTCGTTTGGCAGAGCCCAGAGAATCAACACTGATCACCGGCATCAAGCGCCATATCCGCCTGATGGATCGTCTTATCGCCGAGGCAACCCTGCAACCTGGCGATCAGATCACCGTATTGGATGTATCCATGACAAAGAACCTGGATGCATTAAATCAGGCGCTGGCAGCAGGGGCAGAAGTCTTCTACGCCGATCATCACCAAACCGGCGACGTACCTGAACACCCGTTATTACACGCGCATCTGCATATGGCTGCTAACACCTGCACCGGGCTCATTGTCGATCAGTACCTGCAAGGCCAGTATCGTGAGTGGGCCATCGTCGCGGCGTATGGCGATAATATGCTCACGGTCGCTGACAGCTACATAAAGCGCCACGGTATGAATGCAACTCAACGCCAGCAACTGCATGACCTCGGCATAGCTTTAAACTACAACGGCTATGGCGAGTCATTGGATGACCTCTTCTATACCCCTGAATATCTGTACAAAGAAGCCGTTCAATACCCATCGCCCTTCGACTTCATCAGTGATAAGCCCGAAATATTCAACACATTGTCAGAAGGCTATCAGGCCGATCTGCATAAAGGCCTGACAATTGCACCGATGAAACAGAACAGCCATCTGACCATGATAGCGTTGCCGGATGAACCCTGGGCCAGACGCATCAGCGGTGTATTAGGTAACGAGTTGGCCAACCGCAATCCGCAGATTGGCCACATTATACTCACAGAAAATCAGGCATCCGGCGCAGAATCGCTGACCTATCAGGTCAGTTTAAGGTCACCAAAAGCGAGAATGCAGGGAGCGGATGAAATCGCTGCAAAGTTTGCTGGTGGCGGGCGCAGGGCTGCGGCGGGTATCGGTGGGTTGATGTCAGCGCAGCTTAGTCAATTGTGGGATGTAGCGGCGGAAGCCTGGAAAAAGAGCCTCTTGCCCGAGTGATGCATCGGTAAGACGTTCAGGTACAAACGTATCGACTAATTATGACATTGTTAAAATGTGATTCATTTCATTGAAACACAAGTTTTAGTAAAGTTAGCGCATTGAAGTTGTAAAACCCGTAGATAGACGGATTTTAGGGCGGGATACATCCTGAACAACAGGGAAAAATGTTCAGTTTCAGATCAGGTAGTATAAAAATCAGTCAGAAAAGCGGGTTGCTTCTTGTGTCTGTTTTTATCAGCCCCCCTCAATCCCTCCGGATACCCGTAAAGTACTTACAGGCAGTGGCTTGTGTATCAGATGTTCGGCCCGTTGATCTCTCGGTATGCAGTTTGCTCAGAAATGGTTACAGCACCAGCGAACATAACGAAGCTCTGAGTCTGCTAGCTGGTGTACGGTCAATGTCGGATGAGCAAAATGTTGGCTGGGCAGAAGGTACAGACAACTAACGGAACACAGGAATTAAGTTATAAATGAAAGTAGCAATCGTCCATTATTGGCTGAATGGCATGCGCGGAGGCGAGAAGGTTCTTGAGTCTCTGTGTCGCCTGTACCCTCAGGCAGATATCTATACTCACGTGTATGAGCCTGAAAAAGTCTCCGATCTGATCAATTCGCATACTGTCCATACCAGCTTTATCAGCAAGCTGCCCTTCGGTAAGAAGAAGTACCAAAGCTACTTACCCTTTATGCCAATAGCCCTCGAGCAGCTGGATCTGACTGGCTACGACCTGGTGATCTCAAGTGAATCCGGGCCAGCAAAAGGCGTGATAACAAACCCGGAAGCAGTGCATGTTTGCTATTGCCACTCGCCAATGCGCTATGTCTGGGATATGTATTACGAATACTTCAAAGGCGCAGGTAAGCTTAAGCGGCTGATTGCTGCCCCCTTGATCCACTACCTTAAAATGTGGGACTACTCGACCGGTGCCCGGGTCGATCACTTTATCGCGAACTCTTCTTACATCGCAAAGCGCATAGAGAAAATATACCGCCGTGATGCTGAAGTGATTAATCCGCCAGTAGAGTTTGACGCATTTTCAATCTCTGAAGACGTTGATGACTACTATCTGGTACTGGGTCAGATGGTACAGTACAAGCGGGTTGATCTGGCGGTAGAGGCATTTATAGCCAACGGCAAAAAACTCGTTATCGTCGGCGATGGTGAAAAAGCTGACGAACTGCGGGAAATGGCCAAAGGTCACTCGAATATCGATATTCGGGGCCGTCAGCCATTTTCTGAAATCGTTCGACTGTATTCCGGTTGTCAGGCGTTAATTTTCCCGGGAGTTGAAGACTTTGGTATCGTCCCGCTGGAGGCTATGGCTTCTGGTCGCCCGGTAATAGCTTATGGTCGCGGTGGGGGGCTGGACTCAGTTGTAGACGGCAAAACCGGAATCTACTTCAACGAGCAAACAGCAGAATCCTTAAATCAGGCGGTTGCTGCTTACGAAGCAGGCCAATACGACTTTAAACCGGAAGCACTGCGTGCCCACGCAATGAGTTTTGCTACCTCAGAATTCGAGAAAAAACTGAAAGCCTACATCGATAGTGTGATGCCATGAGCATCAGTATCATGGGGGTTATAACGGCCCTGCTGGGAATATGGGGTCAGTTAGCCGGAGTGCGCTTTCTTGTATACAGCCTGGTTATTTCTTCGCTTTTTGTTGCAACTTCTGCCATCAGTCTGGCAGGTAAACCAATTCTGGTTGCATTTCTGCTGTTAGCCTTTCTCTTGCTTTACCTGATCCGCACACCGGGGTTTTTACACAGAGTCTGGTATCTGATCCAGAATAATCAGGCCATAAAGTGGTTTACGGCCTACTGCGTGTTTGCGGTGATTGTAAGCGTCGTAGCACCCACAGTTTTTGCTGGTCAGGTTAAAATTCTGACCTTCTCAGCGGAAGGGGTGTTTGTCGGAGACTTAAACTTTAATACCGGCCATATTGCACAGATTATTTATGCGCTTGCGGCGCTGACTATTTTTTTGACCGTCAGTTTCATAATACAAACGAATAAATCATTCCAGAGCGTATTTGCCTCAGCCATCCTATGGATGGGAGTGATTAATATCTTTTTTGCAGTATCGGACTTATTAAATTTTTATATAGGGTTTCCGGATATTATCAGTGTTTTCAGAAATGCCGAATATGCAATGCTGGATCAGTCCTTCGGCAGCGTGCGCCGTGTGGCAGGTATCTTCCCGGAGACATCGGCTTTCAGCTCGTTTACTGCTGCTGTGGGTTGTTTTGCTTTTTTTCTCTATCGAGCTGGTTTTCGATCACAGTTAAGTCGCAACGTAGCAGCAGCGTCTCTGTTACTGGTGGTGCTGGCTACCTCCACATCAGGATATGTGGGGCTGGCGATGTTTGCTCTACTGGTGGCTTTGTCAGAAATGCGCCAGTTGCGCAGGGGGTATCTCAGCAAGGTCGTATTTTTTGCAGCTATCTCCGGGCTTTCGGTTGCGCTGCTGATGTTCATTCTTTTTTATGAGCAGATAATGTTGGTTTTGGATGCTGCAGTATTTAATAAACTGGGAAGCGATTCTGGCATGGAACGTTTCAGCTGGAATTCGCTGGCCTGGGGCGACTTCCTTGAAACCTACGGTTTTGGTGTTGGTCTTGGCGGCAACAGAGCATCAAGTCTTCTGATTGTTTTACTGTCTAACGTAGGCTGGATTGGTTTCACCTTGTATTGCATGGCTTTTTTCCATGTGATGAAGGGGTCTTTCATTGCGCAGGACTCTGAGCAGGCTGTTATTGGCAGTGCAGCAAAAAAAGGGGTGCTGGTCGCCTTACTACCGGCAATGGCAGCCGCAACCGCACCGTTTCAGGGAACATTTTTCTATATCCTGTTAGCACTGGCTAATATAAGGACGAAGGACAAATAATGGCTAATATTGTAATCGGTATTGCAACCTGCGGCCGACCTCAGATACTCGCAGAGGCTCTGGCTTATATGGTTAATCAAACCAGAATGCCGGATGCGATCTATCTCAGCCCGATAGAGGCTGAAAAGGATATCAACTTAACTGGCTTACCAGATGCTATTTTGCAAAGAGTAACAGTGCTGTCAGGGCCGGCTGGATCATCTGCACAACGTAATACCATTATCAATGCGTTGAGTTATGACGATATTGTCCTGTTTTTGGATGACGACTTTCTGATGCACCCGACCTATTGCGAACAGGTGCTTGCCTTGTTTGAACGTAACCCTGAGGTGGGCGGGCACTCCGGAAAGGTATTGGCAGACGGTGTTAATTCCGGGGGGATCGATATTGCCGATGCCATTACCGTACTGGAAGGCGCGAAGCTGCCCGATGAACCGATACATTGGCATCACGGTACTACTTACGGATGCAATATGGCATTCCGTGCATCCGTTCTCCTTGATAATCATGTCCACTTCGATGAGCAGCTCCCTTTGTATGGATGGTTTGAAGATCTGGACTTCAGCGCATCCGTTGATCGCTTTGCTCCGGTGGTTAATTCGGATTATTGCCTGGGTGTTCATTTGGGCACCAAGACCGGTCGCAGCCCGGGCTTGCGCCTGGGGTATTCACAAGTAGTGAACCCCTGGTATCTGGCTAAAAAAGGTACCATGCCCTGGAAGGTAGCCATTATTTCGATTCTTCGTCGTGTTATTGCGAATACGGTTCGCAGCATAAAGCCAGAGCCATGGGTTGATCGGCTTGGCCGACTAAAGGGCAATTTGTTGGGCATTAAAGATCTTCTGGCAGGCAAAGCCCATCCTGCGCGAATATTGGAGTTTGCCAAGAAATGAAGAATAAGACCGCATTGCTTTACGATTATCTCTTTTCCCGTGGTGGAGCAGAGAAACTATCTCTGACTTTGGCTCATGGCTTGAGAGGTTGTGATTTAATTGTTGGGATGAGGGATGTTAAGCTTTTTACTGATACAGATCTTAAAACCCTGGAAGGTAATGTAAAGGTTTTAACTGGATATAGTGACAGTAAGGGCTGGAAAACTCTTAAAACTATGTTCACTTTTGTGTTAAATCCGCCGGATATGCGCGGTTACGATAACGCTATATACAGTGGTGAATATGCTCCCATGGCATTATTGCGCAAAAAAGCTCGTGCTAAACGCAATTTTCTGTATTGCCATACTATTCCCCGTGCGCCATATGACTTATATGATTTCAAATTAAAGCAGCATAAAGGGATTCGTAGACTTGCGTTCAGGGTTGTATCCTTACTTATCAGGCTGCTGTATCGCCCATCTTTGAATCATGTCGACCTTATTATTGCTAACTCAGAAAACGTCAGAAAGCGTATAAAAAAATACATCGGACTGGATTCGGTTGTGATTAATCCGCCGATTGATACTGAGCGCTTTAAGTGGATTGACCAGGGGGATTACTATCTTTCGACTGCCAGGCTGGAGCCTGCAAAGCGCATCGCTACCATTGTTGAAGCATTCAAAAACATGCCAGATAAAAAACTGGTTGTCGCGTCCGGTGGTTCAGACTATGACTCAATGCAGGAACTGGCCAAAGGTTACGACAATATTCGCTTTACTAACTGGACAACCGATGAAGAGTTATTTGACCTGGTGGGAAACTGTATAGCAACCATTTATATACCAGTGGATGAGGACTTTGGCATGTCGCCACTGGAGTCGATGTCGGCAGGTAAACCATGCATCGGTGTGGCCGAAGGTGGTTTGTTAGAAACGATCGTTGATGGTAAAACCGGATGGCTGATGCGGGAAGCTACACCAGCTGCTCTGGTTGGACAGGTCGTTGAAGCGACGCCAGAACTGTGTATAACAATGAAGGATAACTGTATAGAGCATGCTCAGCAGTACGGTGATGAAGTCTTTATTGCCCGTCTTAAAGAAAAACTGGGGTATTGAGTGGAAGCTAAATCTCTGGCTAAAAAAACCAGTATTATTGCTGCGTCAGAGCTGATCAGTAAGCTGATTAATTTTGCCAGTTTTGCGTTACTGGCTGTATGGCTTGTGCCAGAAGACTATGGTGTCTTTGCCATTGCCTGGATGGCTTTTGTGGCTGCAGATGCTTTTTTTGACCTTGGTGGCGGAGTTGGTTTCTTTCGTGAAGAAATAACCAAAAATAGTCAAAGTCTTTTTAATGGATATATATTGATTGTTGCTAGCGTCTGGGTGCTTGTTCAACTTTCGCTCAGTTATGTTTTTTATCTGTTTGACAGAACCGATGTGGCAACACTCGTGCTAATTCTGGCAGTTTCACTTATTCCGAGGCTTGGTATAGCTGCTGCTACAGGTTGGTGGAAGGTGAACTTCCAGACTGAGAAAATGGCTGTATTGCAATGTGTCGTAGCTATTGCCGGAGCAGTAGCGGCAGTAGTTTCAGCAAGTCTAGGGCTTGCATTTGAGTCATTAGCTATACGCTTTTTGATTGGTAATGTCACAGGTTTTTTTCTTGTGTTATTAATGCAGCCGGGTCTTCTTAACTATCAGTTTGATTTCTCTGTCTATCGCCGTTGGGTGGGAGAAGGCTTTAAATATTCCCTGACAACAAACTGGGGCTGGCTGGTATTCTACTATATAGAGCAACAGACTATTTTGTTGGTTTTTGGTACGGCGTCGCTTGGCATCTACAACTATGCCAAGAAAGCCATCGAAGTTGCTATGCAATCGATGGGGGCTGTTTCCAGAACAATACTGGTTCCATATTTTATACGCTATTCAATCAAATTGAGCGGTGTGAGGTCTAAAACCCTTATTGGCGCAATAGGAATTGTTATTCTTATTTCCATAATGGTGCCGATGATGCACTATTTTGAACGCTTTTTATCTTCGCAGTGGCAGCCAATTATTGAGTTGATATCCATACTGCTCTACATCTTGCCTGCAAATGTAGTCTTTGTTGTGCTTAGTAGCTATCTGGTGGCAAATAAAAAGTACAGAAGTTTTATACTGATGGAAGTCTTTAACTCACTGTTGTTAGCTTTCGTTGGGTTGTTAGTCTATCAATATGACATGTCGATTTCGGACTTCTGTTACTTTATGGTGGCTGTATACATGCTTAAATCGGTGGTTTTGCTTGGATATTTGAGTGGTCGAAAGTTTAGGCAGTTGGATTTGTAACAGAAGCAGCCAGAATTCTTCGGTTTTGGTGGCGGTGGTGGGTGTTAGTGGTTGTTATGTTATGAGATTAGAGCGTGTGGGAGGTTAAAAATGGAACGAGTTAAGGTTGTTGTTATTACAGGGGGGAGCGGCTATATCGGTGGCTATACCCTGAATCGATTAATCGAAGATGGCCTGGCAGATAAGATCTATCTGTTTGATATTAAACCTCCGCGTAAAGAGGTCTGGACACCTGAAGTGCATAAGGCATTTGAGTCCGGCACTGTGGTTTACCAGTACATGGATGTCAGAGACAGTCTGATGCTGGATGAAGATAAGGTTGACCTTATCTTTAATTTTGCTGCTGTCCATCGGGAGCCGGGTCACGAAGCGTATGAATACTTCGAAACCAATATTAAAGGTGCAGACAACGTCATCGCCTTCGCAGAAGACAAACACTGCAGCAAGATCGTCTTTACCAGCAGTATTGCGCCCTATGGTCATGCTGATGTTGCCCGAACTGAAGAATCTCAGGTTGTGCCTTATTCACCATACGGCTCATCAAAACTCGCAGCAGAGAAAATCCATGAAGGCTGGCAACATGCTGATCGCAATAACCGTCAGTTGGTTATCGCCCGCCCAGGTGTGATATTTGGCCCCCATGAAGATGGTAATGTACCACGCCTGCGCAATGCCCTTAAAAAAGGCTACTTCTGCTACGTTGGCAATAAATCTGTACGTAAATCCGGTGGCTACGTGAAGGAATTGGTGAATACTTTTATCTGGGTGCTGGATTGGCTTGAGGTTAACAACAAGCAATATGTACTTTATAACTTCAGCTTACCTGAGCCGCCGACACTGGAAGAATACGTTAATGCTATTCAGGAAGTGTCAGGTGTTAAGCGCTTTGTGCCAACCTTACCATACCGGGCATTACTCATAACATCTTATATCGTTCAATCCTTGAGCTCTGTGTTTGGGGTAAAACAGCCAGTTCATCCTGCTCGTATAAAAAAGTTAAAAGTTGATAATACAATAATTCCTCAATTTTTAATTAAGAGTGGCTACGTGTTTCAATACAATTTGAATTCTTGTTTGCTTGATTGGAAAGAAGAAAACCCAAGTGAATGGTAAGGGGAAGGTATGTTAAATTTTTTGAAACCAATGCTGCTGATTGTATGGCGACATCTTGGGGTGAGGGCGCTTGTTCTTAATTTTAAATCTGCATATGCAATATTTTGTTGGTTTGTGTATAACAAAAAATATGTAGTGAAGCAGGTGAATAGAGATTCTCATTCGACAAAAAAAATACTTATTATACCTTCGGACCCTGAACTTTTGACGGCATCTGTTGGAGATCAGGCGATGATTGGTTCAATAATGGACTATTATTTATCGATCGATGCCAGTAGTGTATTTACGTTTCTTGTGGCTAATGAATCAGTCGAATCTCCTGTTTTTGATTCAGGCGCTTTAAAGGAAATTGTTGATACAAATAAACTTGATATTAAGATGCTGTGGAAATGTGCAAGTCGTGGCGAATATTCAAGCGTTGTATTGATGGGCGCTGACGGGTTGGATGGTACTTATAATCAGTATTTTTCAATAACTCAGTTAATTTTGATAGATATTTTTAGCAGATACTCTTACGAGTCTGTCATAACGGGATTTTCGGTTTCAAATAAGATTCATTTCTTTCCGAGGATTTTTTTTCGATATATTAATAAAAATATCCGCATTAATCTAAGAGACCCGGAATCGTATTCCCGGTTTACAGCTAAAGCTGGTGTCCAGGCTCATTCTGTGGTTGATATTGCTTTTCTACTTCAGCCGATGATTACTGATGAAATTCGCTCTACGCTGAATTGGATAGCCAATAGTCAGAGTAAAGGGCGCAAGGTGATAGTACTTAACGCTCATCCATTGCTTTTGGAGCAGCGTGGGAAGTTGACGAAGCTAATTGAGCATATCGCACACCTTGTTCTTTCCATATCCAAAAAGGAAGAGGTTAGTTGGCTGCTTTTATCTCATGATGATCGTGGAGACTCTGCTGATGCTGTAGTTTTGTCACCATTGTATGAGTTGCTAAGAAGAAATGACTCATTAGATATTGTTTATGATAAAAATACCTTTTCAGCTAGGGAAGTAAAGGCGATAGTTTCTGAAGTTGACGGCGTCATTACTGGTCGGATGCACTTAATGATTGCGTGTGTGGGGATGAGTACGCCGGTATTGGGGATTGAATATAAAGATAAAATGAAGGGACTTTTGGACGTTGTGGGATTTGGTGCGAATTTTCTCATAGATGCTAACATGATTTTAACTGATCATGACAAATGTGTCGGAAGAGTTTTAGATTTTTTCAACAGCATGACGGAATATAAGGAGTCTCTTATTGGAAAGCATGATGATATTCTTCGAGGGTCGAGAGAGAATTTTGAGGATTGATGGAATCAAAAATAATTTTTAATGTTTTTTGGGTTGATGTTTTTGATTGATATGTTTTATCTATTTGGTTGTGGGGTGTCGGTATTTTATTGGCTTAGAGTGTGGATTTACCAAATGGCTATTTCTCTGGGGTAGGTGGGTGTTCCTGATGATGATAATTTTTATTTGTTTCAGTGGTTTATGCAATGTTTAGTGTGCTTTGCTCTCCAATATTTAAGCTTTAGGATATCTTGGTGTTTTCTGATTTTTTGGGTGTGTTGATTGGGCAATTTTTCTATCGTTTTTTGGTGGAAATGTAAAAAACTATTATTTTAGGTGGTGATGGAGGAAGAGGTGTGGGAAATTTTAGGAAGCTTGATGGTATTCAGTATCTACGCGCCTTGGCGGCGTTCATGGTGGTTGTTCATCATACTCTGGAAATGGCTAAGGAGGCCGTGTCTGAAGTCGCGCCGCATTGGCTTGTGCTGATTGGTGCTGCTGGGGTGGATATATTTTTTGTGATTAGTGGGTATATTATGATGTATACATCATTTAAATCCACAAATAGCCTGGCACCTTTATCTTTTTTGAAAAATCGGGTTGTTCGGATATATCCTCTGTATTTACTTTGTCTTTCCGTTATGTTGGTTGTGATGGCGATGGGCTTTCTTGCCAGTCACGCCCCTGATGTTACTAATATTATTTCATCAGTATTTTTATTTCCTGATCAGGATCGAATAATATTCGTAGCCTGGACTTTAGAATATGAGATTTACTTTTATCTGATTTTTAGTGTAACTCTGCTTCTGAAGAACCCTTTGGCCTCGGTGTTGGGTGCTGGATTTATCCTGATTCTTGCATTTATCATTTCTGGTTCTTTAGATGGTGATGGGCTGGTCTGGTTCTTTGGGAATCCGGTCCTGTTTGAGTTCGTGTTAGGTATGGTTCTGGCTTACTTATATCTTAAGTGCGGATATCATGGCTTTCATTATGCGATTATGTTGGCCGCCTTCGCTGTGATTATTGCATCTCCGTTTTTTGTGGTTTCCAGCGGTACCGATGGCCTGGATGGCTGGGACAGATTTCTGTGGTGGGGTATTCCATCCTTCTTTATTTGTGGTGGTATGTTGAGGGTAGCTGTTAATGCTCAACCGTTACACAAAATTCTCATGCTTCTTGGTGATTCATCTTATTCGCTGTATTTAACACATATCTTCTGGATGGCATTCTATGGGTTGCTATTTAAAGTAACCGATATTGGTTCGTATAATCAGATTCCGTTTATTATAGCTATTCTTGCTGCCTGTTATATAACCTCATTACTAAGTTATCAGTTGTTTGAAAAACCGGTTGCAAAGTGGTTGAAGTCCAGGATTTAGCTCCTCATCGATTGATTTTGTAACATGAGGGCTGGCAAAATGAAGCCGGTTGATTTTATTTTTACTGTGCCAGGGCTGTTAAGGGTGACGAGTATTTGCTCTGATACTGAGTCTATGGATAGCAAAGGAGGTTTTTATGATCCCTGTAATTATGGCCGGTGGCTCCGGCACGCGTTTATGGCCCCTGTCTCGCACAGCGTTCCCTAAGCAGTTTCTGGCGCTGAACAGCCATCTGACCATGTTGCAGCAAACCGCTGCGCGGCTGGATGGTATAGCAACAGAACAACCTTTGGTGATCTGTAATGAAGAGCATCGCTTTCTGGTGGCTGAACAGATGCGTCAGAAAGGTTACAAAGCGAGCATTCTGCTTGAGCCGGTAGGTCGTAATACCGCGCCGGCCATTGCGCTGGCGGCTATTCAGGCACTGCAGGCCGCTGCTGAATCTGATAAGCCACCGGTCATGCTGATTCTGGCGGCGGATCATGTCATCAAAGATACGCAGGCATTTCAGGCCGCTGTGAAAGAATTATTGCCAGCAGTAGAAGCAGGCAAAGTCGGCACTTTGGGTATCGTGCCAACTGAGCCGGCAACGGGTTATGGCTATATTCAGGTTGGTGACGTTTCCGCTGCTTCTCAGGCGCTGTTTTCGGTTAAAGAGTTTGTGGAAAAGCCGGATCTGGAAACCGCCCAGAGGTATATGGAAGAGCAAACACCGCAGGGTACTAACAAATGGCTGTGGAACAGTGGCATGTTTATGATCCGTGCGGATCGTTACCTGGAGGCGTTAAAACAGTACCGCCCGGATATTTTTGCCGCCTGTGAACAGGCTATGGCCGGAACTGCAGAAGATTTTGATTTTGTCCGTGTGGATGCGGAAGCCTTTAAGGCTTGCCCGGATGAGTCTATCGACTATGCCATAATGGAGCCGCTTTCTAAGGAAGATGGCGATCAGATTCTGGTAACGCCACTGAATGCGGGCTGGAGCGATGTGGGCAGCTGGTCTGCGCTTTGGGAAATCGCCGACAAAGATGAAGCCGGTAACGCCGTCATGGTATCCGGTGATGTTAAAGCTGATGACATTATGCTGAAAGATACATCCGGTTGTTTTGTATCCGCTGGCAGCCGTTTGGTCGCTACTCTGGGAGTCGAGGATCTGGTGATCGTTGATACTCCGGATGCGCTGTTGGTAGCAGCCAAAGACAAGGTTCAGGATATCAAAACCATCGTGGCTGATATAAAGGCTGCTGGACGCAGTGAACATCACCAACACCGTGAGGTGTATCGCCCATGGGGTAAGTACGATTCTGTGGATAACGGTCAGCGTTATCAGGTGAAGCGCATTACCGTTAAGCCAGGGGCTAAGCTCTCGGTGCAGAAGCATCACCACAGAGCGGAACATTGGATCGTGGTATCCGGCACTGCCCGGGTGACGAACGGTGAAGATACGTTCCTGGTGACTGAAAACCAGTCAACCTACATTCCGATCGGACAGGTCCATTGCCTGGAGAATCCGGGTGTGATTGAACTGGAGATGATTGAAGTTCAGTCTGGTTCGTACCTGGGCGAAGACGATATTGTGCGATTGAAGGACCAGTACGGCCGGGCGTGATTGCCGGATTTCGCGGCTGAAGCCGCTCCTACAATTGTGTAGTTCGTAGGGTGGGCTCTGCCCACCAATTATGTTGCGTTTTTTGCGATTGCAAATCACCAATCAATATTTGTAATGTCCGGCTGCGTCGGATTTCGCGGCTGAAGCCGCTCCTACAATAAATCGAAGATTCACTCTGTAGGAGGTGCTTCGGCTCCGATGGCCGCAGGCCCATCGCACAGCTTCGCAACCGGCTTAACTCTGTGTGCCAACCCGGCTTTACATACATTTTTCACGATATCGATGTATCTTCGGGTCAACTAAACCGCCTGTGGATAAAAACTCAAGGATTCAACATGACCGAATTAACCTGTTTTAAAGCTTACGACATCCGCGGACGCCTCGGCGATGAACTGAACACAGATGTCGCCTATCGCATCGGTCGCGCTTACGCTCAATACCTGAATGCGCGTCGTGTTGTGGTGGGGGGCGATGTTCGTGCTACCAGTAACGAACTCAAAGAAGCCCTGGCTCAGGGCATGATGGATGCCGGTTGTGATGTTGTTGATCTGGGCATGACAGGCACAGAGCAGGTCTATTTCGCCTCGTTCCATTTGGATGTGGATGGCGGTATCGAGGTGACAGCCAGCCATAATCCGATTGATTTCAATGGTATGAAGCTGGTGCGCCGTAATGCACAGCCAATCAGTGGCGATACTGGCCTGAAAGACATTAAAGCCCTGGCTGAGTCCGGTGATTTTGCCGAGCCGGAGCGTAAGGGCGAATGTACGTCGCTTGATCTGATGCCGGAGTATGTTGAACACCTGTTGGGCTATGTGAATCTGGCCAATCTGAAGCCGCTGAAACTGGTGGTAAATGCCGGTAACGGTGCCGCAGGCCCGGCGGTTGATGCACTTGAACAGGCTCTTAAGGCTGCCGGTGCGCCGGTTACTTTTATTAAGGTGCATCATGAGCCTGATCCGACCTTCCCGAACGGTATTCCTAACCCTCTGTTGCCTGAGAACCGATCAGCTACTGCCGATGCTGTGGTTGAGCATGGTGCGGATATGGGGATTGCCTGGGACGGCGATTTTGACCGCTGCTTCCTGTTTGATGAGCAGGGCAATTTTATTGAAGGCTATTACATCGTTGGTTTGTTGGCCGAAGCATTTTTGCGCAAAAATCCGGGCGAGAAGATTATTCACGATCCACGTTTAACCTGGAATACCGTGCATTGTGTCGAGCGTAGTGGCGGCGTTGCCGTGCAGAGCAAAACCGGCCATGCCTTTATTAAAGAGCGTATGCGTGCCGAGAATGCGGTCTATGGCGGTGAGATGAGTGCCCACCATTATTTCCGTGATTTCGCTTATTGCGATAGCGGCATGATCCCGTGGTTGTTGGTTGCCGAGCTGCTATGTGTGGAAGGTGTCAGCATGTCTCAGTTGGTTGGCGAGCGTATGGCGGAGTTTCCTTGCAGTGGTGAGATTAATTACAAAGTGCAGGATGTTCCGGCGGTATTGGAAAAAGTTAAGGCGTTTTACGCCGAGGATAATCCGGTTCTGGATACCACCGATGGGGTTAGCCTTGAGTTTGACGATTGGCGCGTGAACATCCGGGCGTCGAACACCGAACCGTTGTTGCGTTTGAATGTTGAGAGTCGCGGAGATGCGGATCTGGTGAGCAAACGTGTTGCCGAGATCGAAGAGATTATCGCCTCCGTTGGGTGATTGTCGGATAGGTGGTCGGGTGATTAGTAGGTGGATGATTGGCAGATTAGCAGGCATAAATTGAAATCAGTCTTTTATGCCTTGCCCTGATTTGTGGTGCGTTGGTGGTGGGCGGAGCCCACCCTACGGATCTTTTCACATTTAACCCGAATTTTAATTAAATAAGCCCGCTGTTCGTAGGGTGGGCTTGCCCACCAATATGTTGATTGTGTGCATCTTCCTTCTGTAGCTGTGATGGGCGGAACTGAGGTTTAACACCTGCATTTCTGTCACGTTCAATATCCATGGTGGGCGGAGACCACCCTACGGATCTTTCCAAATTTAAACCGAATTTTAATGAAATAAGTCCGCTTTTCGTAGGGTGGGCTTGCCCACCATTGATGTTGCGGATCTATTGCATCGTTTCGCGGGTGAACCCGCTCCTACAATTTACGCCGTGGATGAACGCGCTGTGGGCTCCTGTTCCTATAAGGACACTCTCTGCCCTGCATACCCGCATCACTCCGTGTTAACCTGTTCCCCTGAAAAGATAACAACGAAAAATCAAAAGGATACATGGATGTACTCCATCACCCATCACGGTGCCGTTACCGGTGTCACCGGCTCATGCCATCAATTTACGCTGGATTCCGGTGAGGCCATTCTCGTTGATTGTGGGATGTTTCAGGGCGGGGATGCGGCGGAATTATCTGCTGGTTCTGGCGAACTGGCAGAGCAGATCAATTTTGATATCCGCCCGATTAAAGCTCTGCTGGTTACGCACTGCCATATCGACCACGTTGGTCGCATTCCTTATCTGCTGGCTGCTGGTTTTAAGGGGCCGATTTATGCCACTCGGGCTACGGCGATGCTGCTGCCGCTGGTTCTGGAAGATGCCCTTAAGGTCGGTGTAACCCGTGATCAGCGTTTGATTGATCGTTTTCTTCGCCTGTTTAATAAACAGTTGGTGGCTATTGATTACGACGCCTGGTTTGCGATTCCGGCTCTGCCCGGTGTCAGAGCCCGGTTTCGTGTTGCCGGGCATATTCTGGGGTCGGCTTTTATTGAACTGGATGTGAATAGCAGTACTGGTAAGGAAAGTAGCAGTAAGAAAAGTAAGAAGAGGGAGAACAAGCGGGTTTTGTTTTCCGGCGATCTGGGTGCGCCGTATTCGCCTTTGTTGCCCGCACCTAAGTCACCTTACCGCTGCGATGATCTGGTGATTGAAAGTACCTACGGCGACAGGCTGCATGAAGGCCGTAAAGACCGTCGCCGGGCGTTACAGAAGATGATTGAGCGCAGTCTGCGCGATGGCGGGACGGTATTGATTCCGGCGTTTTCTATCGGGCGCACGCAGGAGTTGTTGTACGAGCTGGAAGGGATTATTCATCAGGCCCGCAAGCGTAAAGGGAAAGCAGCGCATCAGTGGCAGCATCTGAATATCATTGTTGATTCACCGTTGGCGGCAGATTTCACCCGTCATTATCGGGAGTTGAAATCTTTGTGGGATGCAGAAGCGCGTGCGCGTCTGGCGCAGGGGCGTCACCCTTTGGCCTTTGAGCAATTAACCACCATAGACAGCCATCATGAGCATCTGGCGATGGTGCGCCATCTGCAACAAACCGGGCAGCCGGCGGTTGTGATTGCCGCCAGTGGCATGTGTGCCGGTGGGCGCATCCAGAATTATCTTGAAGCCTTATTGCCGGACAGCCGCACCGATGTGTTGTTTGTTGGATATCAGGCGCAGGGAACACCGGGACGGGATATTCAGAAATACGGTCCGCGTGGCGGGTATGTGTTTCTTGGTGGGCACAAAGTGGAAATCCGCGCCGGGGTGCATACGATATCCGGATACAGCGCCCATGCCGACCAGAAAGACCTGGTGAATTTTGTTAAGCGTATGCGGGTGAAACCGGGGCGGATTCGAATTGTGCATGGCGACGATGAGGCGAAGGCGGAGTTGCAGCGGTGGTATCGAGTGTTGGTGCCTGCGTGCGATGTGGTGATTCCGTAGGGTTGTGAGATTGGTGGGGGCGGCTGGTCCGGCTGTGCCGGATTTCGCGGCTGAAGCCGCTCCTACAATAAAACACAGATTTGGAGTTACCTTGTAGGAGGTGCTTCAGCTCCGATGGCCGCAGGCCCATTCGCAGGATTCGCGGGTGCAATGAATCGTTTATCAATATTCGT
>MDTC01090667.1_pt1 | contig 17686 bp, 3 predicted proteins | sample 811181 | NCBI WGS metagenome assembly MDTC01 (sample SAMN05326644, study PRJNA326480) | marine metagenome | isolation source: seawater | place: Pacific Ocean: North | collected 2011 | reverse complement strand
GCCACAGTCAGAAGCTTTACCGCTAACGTAAATCCTGGTGCCGTTTTTGGCAGAACTACCAAGCTAATTTCTATCACGAATGCAACGTCTGTGACTCGTGGAACTTGGGTCGTACGTTTGCACGATATATATGGAAATGCTCTGACGTCGTCACCAGCTGGATCTGTGGATATCAAGGCTGAAATGGTATTGCAGTCAACTACGAAATCGAGTACCTTGTTCGGTTCGTTACCAGCAGCTGATGACAGCGCCGATGCTATTTCGATTACTCTCGGCTCGGACAGCACTCAAATTGGGTTGTTAACTCTTCAGTATTTGGGAACAATCACAGGAACCTACACTCTGAAATTGTTCGTGGACGGTGTTGCTGCTACCGACGTTTCGAACTATAAAGCATACATTACTTCTGGACCAATCGTAGGTGCGTCTTCTACTGCCTCTGGTAAGGGATGGAACTCCGCCATCTCTGGAGTAAAGTCTAGTTTCGTCGTGGTTCCACGAGACAAGTACTCGAACAGAGTCTACACGAGTAGTGCGAGTGTATCTTCTTCGTTGATAGTATCAAGTGGTCTCGGGGTTACAAAAAATCTTGTTACAGAGACTCCACCGGCCGTTATCTTTGATGCCGCACTCGGTCAGTACAACGTTACGTACACCCCATCAGTATCTGGTACCTCGAGTCTCTCGTTCAAGATCAATGGTGTAGCTATTGTTGATTCGCCTCGAGTTTTCACCGTCATGGCTGGAGCCGTCTCGGCTTCCAAGTCCTTCCTCAGTGGCCCGGGTGTCCGAGGTACTTTGGTTGGATCTTCCTCTCAAGTTATTGTTCAAGCTGTGGATTCCTTTAACAACTTTAAAACGTCTGGTGGAGATACGTTCCGAGCGAGTTTGGACCAGACTGGCTCTTCAACTACTGTGACTGATAACGACGACGGTACGTACACTATTACGTACACCGCTGTATCTGCTGGTGCAGTATTGCTCAGGGTTGAGTACGGCGCTGATTTTGTTCAAACTGGATGCGACTTCGTCACCGTGCCTTCCTCGGGTTGTTTGTTGGATATCAAAAATGCCGAATCTGTTCAGACTTTAGATCCATTGCGGACTACCTACAAAGCTGCGTCCTTGTCCTCCAGCAATGGTGATCTTACGCTCGGCTTTGCATCTGTGGCAAGCACGGGAAAACCCTCTGGTTCTTTCCACGTGTTGACATTTGATGAAGATGGAGTCCAAATGGGCAGAAATGATGGTACGATCGAGGTTTCAATCGGTGGAAATGTACTTTCTGAATCTAATATTGCCATTACAGCAATTGAAGGTACAACGGGTGAATTTCTCATCGACTACTACTACAGCACGGCCGGAACATGGCCTTTATCTATTACCGTGAACGGCGTAGAAATTGGAGCTAGCTTGCGTGAGATTGCCTTCAATGAAGCTGGTGCCAGCACTGAACTTGTCGCCGAGTTTGGAGGATATTCTAACATTGTTATCCGACCAGATTTCACTAATTTCACTACGGCCTCCGTCGTCATTGCATCTGGTACTCAGGGAACGAACCCGGTCGTTGCAACTGCAGGTTTTCCGGTAGAGTTCGAGATTTCGGCGAAAGATTCATACGGTAACGTGCAATATTATTCCTCGGATTATCCAGGGGATGTTTTCACCGTCACAGCAACGGCATCGCAAGCAGAAAGTTTGAATGCTGAATTTACTTCATTGGCGTGCTTCCCGTCGACCTCGAGCTTTCCAGACTGCAGAATTCCTTCCAACTACGGGGAGGCGTTTCCAGAGGGATCCGTGTCAGCTCGGGCTTCGTTGACTTTCTCCAACACCGCTGCGTACACTATCTCTGTTAGCTTGCAACCGAGATACGCTATGGGTATCGTATCAGCGGATGGATCTGCACCAGTCTATGATGCAGTTAAAGTAAAACAGTTCAAGGTTACAGTTGTTCCTGGCGTTGTGAATGCGGCGAACTCGCTCATGAACGGGGATGGTTTGTCCGGTGCAATTGCGGACGAGCGAAAATCTGTGCTTATTTCAGCTTATGATGCCGGCTCTAATGCTCTCTACAAATTGTCAGAAGACGAGAGAGAAGATGCGTTGGCTTCCTGCCGCATTGATTTTGTCGGAACATCGGAAGGTAACAAGGGACAAACGTTTTCCTCTAGCTCCGAGAACTGCTTTGCACTTGATGGCTGCTTTGGCCTCACGAATGATCAGTGTTTGTTTGAAGTATATTACAACATAACGTACCTCACTGGGACGTTTGACATGTCTGTAAGACTTTGTGCGAGTGGCTCACCGGATGACAACCCTGATGGCTGCCTTGTTTCTGGAGAATCTGTTTCCATCACGGTAACAGCAGGTGCACCAAATGGCAAAACTTCGGGATTACTGGCCTCACCTCCGAGTACTGTCACAGCGATGGAAAGTGGAACATTGACATTTGTTGCCCGAGATGAATTCAACAACGAAATCACAACTGGTGGAGACGGAAATCCACTCGTTGTTTCCGCGATCCAAACGAAACCAACAGCTGGGTCGCTTCTTACCAACATCGCTACCGTATCAGATAATGAGGATGGCACGTACACTATTTTGTACACGTTGCCAACTGGCGGAAATGGTTTTGAATATCAGTTTAACATCACTTACGATGGTGTTCATATCACTGGTTCTCCTTACACGATGTTGGTTTCTTCTCCAAATATCTCGCCAATGCATTCGTTTGCGTATGGGGAAGGTTTAAGTGACGCTACGATAATGGCAAAGGCTGGAGAAGTTACTTCGTTCACCATCCAGCCTGTCGATGCCTCAGGCAACATGATCACGAAGATTCCAGATTCGAACAAATTCAAAGTGATATCGAGAAATCTCGAACTTTCAGCCGGTGGTGGACAAGAACCATCTTTCTCTGCGAATGCAGATGGCTCGATCAAGGTTTCATTTACAGCTGTCGTGACCTCCCCTGCACAGTTGACAATTTCTGCAGTTCGACCAGTTGATGGTGTGAGCACTGAAACTGTCATAGATTCTCCCGCCAACGGTATTATTTACGTGAATGTCGAACCTGGAATTGCTGAAGCTGCAAGTTCTTACACAAGAAATGACCGAATAGTCCCATTGACGCAAGTAGCCGTTGCTGGTTCAGAGCATAACTATCAGATCATTGTTGCAGATAAGTACTCAAATCAATTGAAGTACAATCCGTATGGCACACCGACAAATCTTACATTCGCAGCACCGAACAAGTTCGGTCCTGAAGGTTTTAAGTACATCAGTGGCCCAGCTCCTGCTAAATATGGATACGCGCAAGAAATCGGTGCATCTGAACCAGGTACCTGGCGAGTGCGCTGGTCTGCAGAAACGAAGGGAACGTATGCTCTTCGAGCGTACATATCTGACGGGCTCGTTCTGGACGGCCCGGGTGGGTCTCAGTTACCATTGAACATGGAAGTCATTGCAGGTGATGCGGACTATTCTAAATTTACCCTCACTGGTGCTGGTATTACAGTTACCGCAGAGGTCAACACTAAGGCTACGTTGGAGTTGGAGGCAAGAGATGTGTACGGAAACTTTAAGAAGGATAGCGGCAATCTCTTGAATGACATTATCGATGGTATTTCACAAACCGTGTACTCGGATGCGGCCTTATTAACGGAGGAAGTGAGTATCCAGGAACACGACGTGACTTTTGACAGTACTACTGGGAAATACAAAATCGAATACACGCCATCGTCGACTGGTTATTTGGAAACAGCTCTTAATATTCGCGGCGTGGAAGTTGCTAATTCGCCATTCGTGCAGGAGGTTGTTGCTGGTTCTATTGATGCGAGTTACACAACTGCTTCTGGACCTGGCATTGTTGGAGGGTCTCTCGGAGTCCAAACTTATATTGCTATAGTTCCTCGCGATTCCTCGGATTTTCTCGTTACTGCGGGTAAAAGCTCGTCTATGTTTAATGTGAACGTTCACACAACTGCTGATTTCACAACTGTTCAAAGCGGACCAACATGGGACGAATCCGCGCAAGTTTACCGATTTGAGTATATGATCGAGGGTAGCTCAGATGCAACGGTCACGGTCGACATCACGTACGACAGCACGCATATCGCGGGTTCTCCATTCTCGAATATCCCGATTTCTTCTACCGTAAGCACTGAAGTGGATGTGAAAAGGTGTGTCATCTCAGGTCCGGGCATAACATATGGAGTTGCGGGTGAATTGACTGCTGTAGCTATCACGTTATATGACACAAATGGTAAATTAGCAGTACCATCCGAAGCTCCTGATTTGGAGCTCACTATTGAGAATGGGAATAATGGAAATTTTGTTGAATACACGGATTTTAAACCGTTTGATTCCTCGGTGCTCTCTGGTTTAGGCCTGGATCCATCTGCGTTTGGCTACGTCAACGAAGATGCGGGTGGCACATACTTTGTCACTTTCACAAAGACTAGTATGGCGGAAGCGCCGTTTAAATTGAAGGTTAAAGTTGATGGTTATGCCACTGGTTCTGTTGAATACAACAATCCGAGTGAGTTTACATACGAACTTGTTTCTGGAATGACGTCCAGTTCTACCTCCTACGTCCAGCTTGGTAATACGGATGGAAACATAGTGGCTGGCGATAGCGTACCTGTTTACATTTACCCGAGAGATGCGTATTATAACGGCCAAGATTACAAGGATTCAACTAATAGAGAAGAAACGTTCTCTATCGTTCTTACTGGTCCCACTGCTTACAGCGTCACATACACGGGTGCTGCGAGTGATGGTACGATGAAGTTGGTCAAGGATGCCGAAAATGATGTGTATTATTATTACGGTTTTATCAAACCTGTCAAGGCTGGTGTGTACAAAGGTACTGCGCAACTCGTTCAGAATGGTGTGACATCGAATGTCCTTACTCTCGGTCAAACTGCGCTTTCGCTTGACGTCAGTGCGGGTGCCCTTGATATTTCGAACTCAGTGGTGAGTGGACAAGGTGTTTTCACAAGTAAGGTATTGGCCAAGGGTGCTGTCAAAGTACAATTTCGCGACTCTTTTTCGAACATTTTGACAGATAATGTCGTTGAAAAAGTGGAATTCAACTTGAAGAGACGCGATGTAAACGAGATGGCGTTTAACAATAACATTGTACTTGAGTATGTGACTGCGCAGTCTGCTTTTGTTGGTGAGTATATTTCTAGCATCTCAGGCACACTTGACATGGAAGTGAGCGCATGTTATCCCACTAACGTGTGTGAAAACGTTCCCATCTCTGAATACACTGGTACAGTTATATCCCCTGGTAGTTTCGACTCTCAGATGTCTGAGGTCGTTGGCGCCGACAGTACTTCGGAATTTAAAGTTGCTGAAGACTCGCTTGTCTATGTTTTCGCACGCGACTCTCAAGGAAACGTTCTAAACACTGGCGGTGAAATTCTGAGTGCTAAATTAGTCCCCACGCTCACCACAGGTCAAACCGAATTTCGCATCTCTCCATCGAAGATCGTCGATAACGGCAGTGGAATGTACACTATTACAGTGCAACCGAAACAATCTGGTAATTTCAAATTGTTGATTACGAGATCTAATGCAGTTGTGGGTACAACAGATGTGACGGGTTTCCCTATCACTGTTGAGCCTGGAGTTGCTTCTACTGCCTCAACTGTCTCAGGAACTGGACTTGGGTTACAGTCGACTGGCTTCATCGTCGTCGGTAACGAAGCTAAACTTACCCTGATTGCAAGAGACGCGATTGGAAATGCTATTGTTTCAAACGCGGACGAGTTCACGTATGAAATTTCTGTAGGCGGCTCCGTAGTTGAGTTTGGTCAGTTTGCATACGTCGAAGGGTCTGACGGTACGTATGAAGCTATTTACGTAGTTGAGAAATCTGGCAACTTGGTCGCCGATGTTAAATTGCGCGGACAATCTCTTCTTTCTATTCCGTCTGGTGGAAAGGTGTTTCCCTCGACCGTATCTTTGAAGGACTGCGAACTGCGCGGAGATGCTTTGACTGCTGGAGTTGAGGCGGGGGTCCCCTCAACTCTTACTTTAATCGCGAAAGATCAATACGGAAACATCGTGACAGACTTGGAAAACAGCGGTTTGTTTGAACTTAAAATTGATACGGTCAACAATCCTGGCTTCTTGCCGTTTGCAATCTCGGATGCCTCTATTGGCTTGCTGACGGTTGATTTTATTCTCCCCACTGTTGACTTTACTCCAGGTCCAGTGACTGTCGTATATGACAACGACCTGGCCTTGAATCTGTACAAAAACTTTGACACGAAAGAACAATTCACAGTTCAAGTTCGTGCTGGACAACCTTCTGCTTCTACTACCACTCTTGTTGGAATTTCACCAACGATTCCGTTTCAAGTGGACGTAGCTGCGACAGTCGAATTGTACGTTCGCGACGCGTATGGCAACGTGATTGGTGAAAGCGATGATTTAACTACTGTTCTTGATTCTTTGGCCCTGAATGTCTTCACGACCCGAGGTCAAACTTACCCAGTTGACATCACCTTCACTTCAAGCATGGCAGTAAACGGTGACCACATCAATATTCTGAAATTTTTGCCTCCTGCTGCGGGTGCGTTGCGTCTCTCCCTTTACATTGACGGTTCTGAGGTGATTGACCCTACGACTGAAAAGGATTACGAGTGCACGGTGTTACCCGGTGTAATTGGTGCTCCATACTCAACTTATTCAGGTGCAGGTATCTTTTCAGGTGCTATTGCTGGATCGGAATCTACGATTTACATTCAAGCTGCGGATAGAACCGGCGGCATTATCACAACTGATAAAAGTACTGAGGCTACAGCATTCACGTTAGAATTTGAAATTCTTTCCAATTCTGGCATATCGAATGCAACTGACAAGGCTAGTGCTATTTCTGGCATTGGAATTACGGGCCCGACGTATACTGGTGCTGGTACGTACATGTTCAAGTACATTCCGTATGATTTGGGCTACCCGTATTCTATGTACGCGAAAATCGCGACCGGTAATGATCCGATCGGTACTTCAGATGGTCTCTCTGGTGGTGAAACCATTCAAGTCTACGGTGCCACCTCGACTCGTGAGTCGAGTGCAGAAAAATCAGCAGCTTTGTTGGCTATCGACTCGGATGGTACTCTCATGCTGGGTTCTCAGATTCCAATGGCTGGTTCCATCTTCTTTAAAACGGTGGCGGGTGAAGCTATCGTATTCTTCATTCAAGAACGCGATGTTAATGGGTTAGACATCACTTCAAATAGTGCCACTGCTCCATCTGTGCAAGTGTCTTTGAACTTTGTGCCTACTGCACCGACTGTCGTCAACGATGGTTCTGGTGTGTGGAGAGTCACTATCAAGCCCGAAAAGTCTGGCGAAATTCCAATTTATATTGCTTTCGATGGCGTTGAGATTGCCAACTCTCAAATGGTTTTGACTGTTATCCCAGCGGCTACTTCAGCGTTGACATCTACCATTGAGGGTTCAGGTCTTGAGCCCGATGAAACGAATTTGGTGCGGGCAGGCCTTACCTCAACGTTTTCCATCATCGCGAGAGATTCTTTTGGAAATTACGCGGAGTATGATGACGTAGCTGGAAACGACGAGTTCCACGTTGAAATCGCCTCATCAGTGGAATCAGAGACTATTGTTGTAGAGGGCACCATTACGAAGACTGATGGTAATGGATACGAATACGAAGTTGCATTCGTTCCGCGTTATGTCGGCTCAAACAATGTGAGCGTTTACCTTGGACCTGCCGGGGATAAGGTGCTCGTTACCACAGCATCCGTTGAGGTAACGAATGGTTTGGTTAATGTACAGGCCACGGAGGTGAGTATTACGGCCGAAGAGCTTTCGAACACCACTGTGAGTGCGGGAGAAAGTTTTGAGTTCAATATTTACGCCAAAGATATTTATGGCTACGATCACGCTACTCCAGCGCTACTGTGGGATGTTGAATTGATTCCGAGTGATGCCTTGAAAGCAACCGGTGCCACGTCGAGAGCTGGTACAGTCACCGGATATTCTGGAACAAAAGAAAGCGGTGGCTACTCTGTGACGTTCTCACTATATAAGGAAGGAACCTGGTTCTTGTCCTTGACTGAACGAGACGAGTCCGGTGGATCTATGGTGTCTTCAATGTACGTTCCGATCACGGTTGTCGGTGGTGTTGCAAATGTTTACAAAACGTCCTTGTCTGGTGGTATCGCATCTGGTCTTGTCGCTTCTTCGACAGACCGAACAGTGTACATCACCACACGAGATGTGTATGGGAACCTCGCATTCAGTTCTGGATTACACCCATTCAGCGCTGATGATGACTTAAACGACTTTGAGATTACAATTGATCTTGATGAAATCGTACCTGAAGGTGCAGAGATTCAAGGATATGAGTACACAAACAATGGCGCTGAGTATGTATCGCCGGGTGTCTTCAGATTTACATATTCGACAATTTTGCCGGGTACATACTATATCCAAGTAATTCAAAAGAAAGAAGCAATCGGTGATGGTTCAAACAAAGTGATTACGGTTAAACCAGTTCCTGCTCCTGTTGTCACGGAAGTGAGATTTTCAAATTCTTTGTCAACTATCCAAGTTGTGTTCGATGTGGAAACAGATGAAGCCATGCAAATTGGCGCGTCTGACTGTTCGAATGTCCTCGCCACTGCCACAATCAGTCTGTTGGGAACGAACCCAATGTGTAAATGGACTAACATTCCGACTGATGATGGTACTGGCTCGAAAACTCACAACTATTTGCAAATCACACTTGGAACGAACCCTACAGTGAAGCCGCAAACGTCACAGAATCCGGCTTCTGTCATCGAGTTGAAGCAACAAACCATACGCACAAAGGATAGAAATTCTTATTTTGCGGTTGCATCTACGGGTGTCCTTGGGCCTCTCGTTTATCCAAGTGTGAAGGCCTCAATTACTGGTGTCGCAAGTGTTGGTACGTGCACTCCGCTCAACTTCGATGCGCTGAGATCAACAGGTGGTGGTGGTAGAGCCCTCACGTACACGTGGAGAATTATCAGTACTCAAGATGTATCAAATATCGATATTTGCGAGGTCGACACTGCTAACGATATTAATACTTGCACAGACAGTCTCTTCATTCCTTACACGAACCTCGTGCCGGGTGCAACATACACTGCTGAGTTACAAGTTACGAACTTTTTAGGAACATCTTCAACCGCGACTTTTGATACATCAGTTGCTGCGGTTCCCTTGCCTAAGATTGCAACTCCAGAAGAAGTTTCTATCTTCGCTTCGGATCGCTTGACAATCATCTCGTATGTGTCATCTCCTGATACGTCTTGCATGGACTATCCCGAGAATTTGAACGCTCTCGAGTATTATTGGGAGTTCACAACAGGATCCTTGCAAGTTGAATCTTCTGATTGGACGAATACGCGAGTGACTCCTGAACTTACACTTCCTCCAAATTCCTTTGAACCGGGAGAAACGTATGAGTTGTTAGTCACGGCAACAATCAAAGGATCTGGCAATACTGCTCAAATGATAACATCGACGACCAAAGTGAATGTCGGTTACCGTGAAATCATCGTCGAGAATAGGCTTGGTGGAGATAGAATTGTTTCACCATTCCACAACAACAAGCTCATTGCGTCTCCGTTTGATCCAGAAGACTCACGCGATGAGTCTGGTGTTGCTTATCCGTGGAGTTACTACTGGTTCTGCACTAAAGCATGTGAAATACCTGAGGGCGAATCGACTTGCGAACCAGTTGAAATCGCGAATGGTGCAGAGTGTTTCATCGATGCGAATGCTTTGTTTAGTACTGATATTGACACAATAACCATTCCTGGGAGCGAGCTACTTCAATATCTCGGAACAAATAACGTGTACGAGATTGGCTGTACCATCTCTAAAGGGGTGCGTGGTCAGTCATCGCTCACCGGAAGAACAAAGACATCGTACGTCACATGGACGAGTCTCACTTCTGTCTCTGTAACCATCGGAGACGACGAGGAGGATTACTTCCAAGGCGAATGGTCGCCTACGAGAGGTGGAACACTCTCGTGTGAGTCATCTTCTGCAATTGCGGCTGTTGATTCTGGTGAGAGTGTCACTTACCAATGGGAACTCGTGTCTGGTTCTGTTGGATTTGTAGGAGGAACTTTGGAATCTTTAGTCTCGACTTCGTACGGAGTAGAACCATCTGAAGCTGTCAAGCAAAGCTCTTTGACTATTGCGCCCAATACGCTCTTAGCTGGTTCATCGTACACATTCAAATGTACAGTTATTTTGGAAGCTTCGGGAACTACTGGTGAAGCGAGTAAAACAATCAGAGTTGGAACACCCCCTTCTGGTGGCTTTTTGGAAGTTAGGTACAAAGAAATGACGTCGACAATATTATGTCCGTCAGCCGTCAATAATTGCGAATGTGGTGAAGACTCTTACAAGTCCGTACCACCTGCGCAAATTGTCTTTGAAGGTCAAGAAGAAGTCTTGGTTGTAGATTATGGTTTCGAGGATGGACAAACTGAATTTGAGCTTGTTGCAAAACAATGGTTGGATGGAACAACTGATTGTTCTACGTCTTGTTTGTACCAGTTTGCTTACGCTGTCAGAGGCCAAGAAAGCGACGAAACAGCCATTTCGGGTAAAGAGACGACGAACACAAAAATTTCGGGCTTCTCTTTGCCCTCAGCTAGTGATGGTTTGAACATTGCTGATATCATTTTGATCGTTTACGTTTATGATGAACAAGGAATGTCAACGAGGTACGCAACGGACTACTACTTGAGAATCAATCCTCTTGCGGCTGCTATTGTTGATGATGAGGATACTACTCAGCAAGTTTCCTGTAACTTGGTCAGAAAATTGACCGAAGATGCAGAGCAAACTTCCACTGCTGCCATTTTTGGCAGCTTGACCTCGAGTTCATCCTCAAGCCGCAGGCGCATGTTGGCAGAGAACTGGAGATCAATTGCGATGTCAGGTACCAAAGCTGAACGTAGAGCTAAGTTTGACGCTGAATCGATCAAAATCGTTCAGCGCATTTCTAATTCAGAAATCTCGGGTGCGATAGATTCGGCAAGGACCACAAAAGGAAGAAAGGCTCGGGCTGCTGGCCGTAACTGGTATGCGGCTTCAGCAGAAGTTGCAGAGACTTTGATTAACACTGATTTCAATGCTTACGTTGGAGCGCAAGATACATCTCGTGCTCTATCATTTATCAACGTCTGGGGTAAAACTTGGGGCGTACCTCCGGCTACTATAAGCGATCAACCAAGTCCGGCCCTTGCGTGCAACTCTGTCGAGACAGAGTTCTTCAATATGAAGAATCGACTCGTCAAAGAATTTAGACCGTTGGATCTTGCATCTTCCGTAGACAATGATTATCTCGAGAAGTATATTTGCTCTATGAATACCATTTTATGGAAGCCGGGAGAGATTTCAAACGACGTGTTCGACATATTGTTCGCTTCGGGAGCGACGTCTAAAATAAAGGCTGCGGTGTTCCAGCATAGACTCTTTGTCGACGGTTCGCTGAATGTGGACTTGCAATTGACAGATGCCGCAAAGGTTTGTGCGGCTGAGTTCTTGAGTAATATGTTAGTGCAAGCGTACGTAGGCTGCCACAACAATCCAATCATCAGAGACCAAGACAAAATGAACAATGTCATTACCGCAACGACGTGGCTTGGACAGGCAATTGCGGATTCCTTGGTTCCTGGGCAAGACCCTGAATCTGTTGAAGCATTCTATTTCACCGTGACTGGTTTCGCCGGTCAAAGACGTTCCGCTACTCAGATTCGTAGAAACGAACGTTCGACAGATTTGATGTTGACAGTACCGCAAATAACCAGTGACGTTTCTGCTTCATCGGGTCCGCTGTTATCGATGAATATTGACGTTGATGATGATGGACCATGCTTTTCCGAGCTCGCTGGATTTACATGTGGTAAGAATGTGACGTCTGATGACATTATTCGTGTCTCTTCGACTGTCTTCACGAAGACAACTTATTCATTGAGTGCAATGGATACGATTAATCCGTTTCCGGCGAAAGTATTGATTGATGGTGGAGAGGAGCAATACGGTTACACAGCGATTGTTGTACCGCAATATGTTAAATCTGGAACTGGAAACTTTGCAAAGCAAATAAAAGAGTTTAACTCTCCAGATCAAGATTCAGTGAACCTCGGTGCAGATGCTCTTACAGCAATGTTGGCTTCTACACCTACTGCAATGGAGGACTACGCGATCGCTACGGATAACTTTGCGTATGCTGCTAGAATCCCCACCAATGCTTCTTACTTTGACTTCACAATGCACAAGACTTGGGATCAAATTTTTGATGGCCAATCGAAAGAACAAGAAGACTATCAAACTGAAATTCGACAATGGCCTTTGGGTGACGATGGATTTGGGGACTTTGTGACGGAATGGAGAGATTTACCGAGGAAATGGAGTCCAAATAACTTCAACGTCACCGACTCTACTTCCATCAGAGGATTTTCTACTTCGTTATATTCAGCACTCACGTTTGGACCGTATTTCGTCGAGAAAGTGTATTTCCCGCCGCCACCGACTGTTTATTCCCCACCACCACCTGCGCCTCCGCTCTCTCCGCCAATGCCAGTCTATGTGGAATATGTCGAGGGTGATTTAGACAGATCGGTTGTGATAATCCCCTCCATAGCTGTGTTGACCATCTTTACTTGGATGTTGTGGATGTTCTTCAAACGTCGACGCAACTTGCAGATGATGCATATTGATTTCATCGATGAAGACTACGACGGGGCGTTGGATGAGTTTGATTCGAGCTCGAGCGATGACGATTCGGACAACGAAGGATCTGCCAACACCGGAAGTGGCGGTGGTATCTTTGGATTTGGTCGTCAAAGACCAGAAGTGGAAGAGAGGTACAATCGTTCGCAACGCATCAGAGCGCTTGAAGAACGCTTGCAACAAACGCAAACTCAATGAGCGTTGTTTTTCAAATCGATTGATGATGAGTTTAAAAGAGAGCTCTTAATATCTTAGTCAGTACATTTGCTTTTTGTAATAATGAAGTAAAATCATTTGATGTACTCGTATTAAACGAAAGAACACTTCTGTTGTACCATACAATTCTGCTGCGCTTGTTTTCCTTTTTTTACGAATTTGTTGTTGAACGTGTAAATAAAAAACTCATTTGCTTTTAAACTCTTCACATTTTATCGTCGTAGAAAAACACAGTTCAATCGCGCAATCAAGAACCATGTCGGACCACGCCGACGACGATACCAAAAAGGAAGCGCTGTCGACGCATTTTCTAGACTCTGATGATGATGACGAGAAACAGATGAGGGGAAATGGACGAGAAGAAAATGACGACGACGCTTTTCTCGCGAAGTACGATTCTGACGGCTACGGCGACGAGGCCGATCGCGCTCAATTGATGCAAATGAATGAATTAGATCGCGAAGAAGAGTTGGCGAAGCGGAGTGCAAAGTTGAAAATCTTAAAAGATCGTAAGCGGATTTTAGAAAAAGCGAAGGAAAGAGAGGAGAAGGAGAGGAATAAAGGGAGACAACAACAAGGGAGAGAAAGATTGCGACAAGGCGAAGACGAGAAATCAAAGAAGGCTTTGGAAGAGATCGGAAAGAAAGTGAAAAAGAGAATCGACGAAGCCGGGTTGTCTTCCGACGACGATTTATCCTCATCTTCGGGGTTATCCTACGACGACGAAGACAGGTTAGATTCAGAAGATGAAGAAGAAATGTTAGAAAGGAAGAAGAGAGGACGAACATCGAGGGCGACAAAAGGACGAAGAACAAAACAGAAGAAAAAAACTTCCTCGAGAAGAAGAGGAGGTGACTATTCAGACGACGAATCGAGCAGTAGCGATGCATTTGGGTACGATGATGACATGGATGTTTTCGAAGAAGCTACGGCGAAAGATGTGAGAGCGATCACGCTTCCGAGATTCAAGTTAGAGAAGTGGATCTCGGAACCTTTTTACGAGAGTGCAGTGGAAGGCGCGTTTGTTAGAGTGAACATTGGTTTGGACAAAAACAAAGAAAGTCGCTATCGATTGTGCCAAATCGCCGGAATCGCGGACGGTTCATATAGAGGAACAACGCAGACGTATACCTTGAAAGCATACGAGTATAACGATGGTACTAATGCGAAAAAGTCCACGAATAAATGGTTAATTTTGCGCTGGGGTAGTCACGAGAAGACTTTTCGAATTTCAGAAACATCAAATCGCATAGACGATGCGTTTGCTCGGGCTAACGATGAGAGCACCACGATCGCGAGTACTGGTAGTCTCATTCTTGATCACGATGATGAACGGTTCAAAAACTCGGAGTTTGGTAAATGGTACGATCATGTCAAGAAAACGGCAAAAAAATATCTTCCATCTGTGGACGACTGCGAAATCATCTCGAAGAAATTGACCGGTGCGGACGAATATCGATACACTGCTGAGGACGTGCAAAAAATGCTCGAGCTGAATAAGCAAAAAAGAGGCGGGCGTTCGACGAACTTTATCTTTGAAAAAGAGCAGATGAAGATGCAACTGGCAAAAGCCCGCGAGGAAGGAGACATTGAACAACAAGAAAAGTTGGAACTAGCCATCGAAGAGCTGAACGTAAAAATCGAAGACAAAATAAACAAACGAGGTGGAAACCAAAAACTCATGGCGGATATCAATAAAAAGAACGAGTTTTCGAATGCAATTAAGTTGTCTCAAGCGGCGGTGAAACACATCAAGAAAGTGAAGGAGGGCAAAGATATTTCTGATGATGATCCATTTTCGAGACGTCCGACACGAGTGACGACGTATTGGTCCATGAAAACAGATGGCGAGAACAATTCAAAAGATGCTATAACTACAGCGGCTAAGAGGGCCGCAGCGAATGCTGCAGCAGTGACAGGAAAAGAAGAGCACAAAAAAGAAGAAAAGGATGAAGAAGACGCGTTGGCAAATTACAAAACGATGAAGGAAAAACTTTGCGACTCTTTGCATCACATTTCGAAATCGCACCAACTCGCGCAAAGTAAACTTCTCAATAGTAGCAACGGGATGAAACCATCTTTAACGCACGCGAAAAGAGCCACGGAACGCGATCCAGTTCTCGTCAGGCAAAGATTCGCGGCTGGAAGAATGACCTCAAACGAAGGATCGAAAACTTTGACTGGGAATTCTTTGTCCGTCAAGGAATACCTCGCGAGACAAGAGGCAAAAGGTGAAGCATAATAGTGGTGGTACCATGGTACCAGTGGTACCTAGGTACCACATAGTTTGTATTATTCATTGATACCTCGTTTTTACTCTGTCTGTCTGTCTGTCTTTCTTTCTCTCTCTTTCTCTCTCTCTATACAATTACAATTACTAGTTGTTTTTTTTGCTACTCTCTTTTCTTTTTACGAGCGAATCTCGTGGGGCGAAATCAGTGTCACCGCATCGCCTCTCACGAACAAATATGGCACGTTTCTCCTGTTGCTCTTAATAATCTCTTCGTACGTCTCCTCGTCCACTTCTCGAATCGTCGTGATTTCTTCAACCTCTCCTAACAACATGTTTAAGTGTTGATCGTACGAGTGCAATTTCCCTCTCAATTCTCGATCGTTTCGGAGTTTCACGTACACTCTTTCGTCTAAGGACAATCGAACTAAGTCTAGTGGCTCTTTCACCGTAGATTCGTCTATGTTCGTTTGTTGATTGGCTAACGTTTGATCTTCATTGCTATTGCCACCACCAGTCATTTTCTTCTTCTTCTTCTTCTTCTTCTTCCTCTCTACTTCAAATTCTTGAACTTTTGAGCAAATTATTTTTGTAAAAATGTCAAAAATGTATACGAGTACAGAAATTTTTGTTTTTTGTTTTTCATTGAATAGAAATATTGATTGAATGCGGTGTGTGATTATATTTTGTATATACGAATGCCTATCTATTTACAAATGTACGCGTGTATATCTGCTGCTGCTTCTAATTTCGTTTTCGCTGCTGAAGGAGGACGAAAACAGTTTATCATTTATGAAATTTTTTGAAAACCAATTTCTCGAGGCGCGGTCGTTTATGTCAGACACGATTCGACACCGCCCCCCGAGTTCAGGAGTATGGCGCATGCGATTTTCATCTTCGTCTTGACCAACCTGCAATTCCCACTTCATCGACGACGACGACGACGACGACGTTAAATTGTCCTTTGTCAACGCTTCCGGAAAGTATGGAGACAATCGAACGGCGGCACCGATGAACAACAACGTTGGCGACTGCAACTGCGCATCAACAACAGCTTCATCGATATACTCTAACGTGGAGAACACGCGGCGTTCTTTCAAAGTTGTTCCATTTTCGACGGCTAAACACGGCGTCCGTTTGCCCAGAGCGCCATCCTGTAATAATTTCTTCTTCGTTTTCGGTAAAGTACCTAAACCCATATAGATAATGAGCGTCGTGTCCACATCCGCTGCCGTGACGGCAAAATCAACAGCACCTTCTTCTTCTGCCGCTACTTTTTCTACTTTTGATTTCGACAATGATTCCGACGACGACGAGGATGACAACGCTACATTCTCCTCTGCGTCCACTTTCTTCTCTTTCTTCATGAGATGCCCAGTTAACAGTCTCGCTGACGTCGCCACGCCTCTGTGTGTCAGCGGCACACCGACGCTCGATCCGACGCCGCTCGCCGCCGTAATTCCTGGAATAACATGGACCTCGAATCCTTTCTCGCGCAAGAATTCACACTCTTCACCACCTCGGCCGAATACTAACGGATCTCCGCCTTTCAATCTCACAACCGTCGCTCCAGCGTTGGCAAATTCCAAAATCAAATCGTGAATCTCATCTTGCGTTCGCGTGTGGAAACCCGATCGCTTACCGACAAAAAGCATCAACCCTTTTCCTTCATTGTTGTCATTGTTAGAATCAGAAACGTTGTTGTTGTTATTGTTGTTGTTGTTCTTATCATTAGCACTAGCAGCGTACTCTAAAATCTCTGGAGAGACTAGTCTATCGTACAGAATAACATCTGCGGTGACTATCAAGTGATACGCTTTCAGCGTAAGCAACCCGGGGTCGCCAGGACCACACCCGACTAAATACACTTTCGTTTCTTTATTCTTCGTTCCTTCTTTACTGCGACTACTGTTACTACTACTTTGTCTCCGACGGATTTTCTCCAGCATGACGTCGACTAACGCGTCGTTTCTGGCTATGATTTCATCGTAAAAATCTAAAGATCCTTCATCTACTTCGGTCGAGCGGTGCGAGGCAGCAGCGTTCACTTTTGTTGGATTTTCATGAGCCAAACGACGCCGACCGCCGCTGCTCGTCGTCTGATTTTTGCGTTGAAATAAAACGTGTCCACCTCGACCCTCTCGTCGCGCCAACGAAGAGGCGCAGCAGTTGCGTCGCATCGACGACAGGTCAGCAGTAGTAGTGGTAGCCGCTGTACGACTCAAGAAGACGAGAGATGCTGCCGGTGCTGATGTCACCGCCATCTTCTTCTTTTGTCCGCACTTCTCAATCAATTTTTTTTTGTCGGCGAAAAGAAAATTGAGACGACGACTTTTTCATCGTTCGTCGAATTCGTTTTTTTTTAATTGAGAGGAAGGGGAGGTTTTTTGGATTTTTTATCTACGTACTATAGAGTTATAGATGTATCGTTTTTTGTTCGATTCGAACGAAATGGAGGAGAACAAGGAAGGTCATATG
>MDTC01054175.1_pt1 | contig 17688 bp, 15 predicted proteins | sample 811181 | NCBI WGS metagenome assembly MDTC01 (sample SAMN05326644, study PRJNA326480) | marine metagenome | isolation source: seawater | place: Pacific Ocean: North | collected 2011 | reverse complement strand
GAAGCCTACGACTATTACATTCGAAGTCACGACCTTCTCGCTCTCGTTGGACACACCGACCAATTCACGAGTCTGGGCTACGCGGCGGTCTGCCTCGCTCAACTAGGAGACTATGACGGGGCTCTTGAATGTTACCAACGATTCACATCCGGGTTGCGTAGCTCTGGGCGCTTGCTGTCCGCTCGTTTGGGGCAGCCATTCATGTTCGGCGCGCTTGCTCGGGTGGGTGAATGGAGTCACTGGGATGAAATCCTTGTCGATTTCCAAGATCTTGTGAGCCGAAATGGCTACAGCATTATTTTTGCGCGTGTCGTCGAGCTGTCTGTCCCTCACCTACTGGATTTAAGCCAGTGGGACCGAGCCAAGAAACTCATTGACCTACTGATCGAGGTCTACGAGACGCAAGGGGGCGAAGACGACCTCAACCGATTGCAGATCCGATATGCAGACAGGCTCAAACACACATCGTCCTCGGCATAGACTAAGCCCTGCCCTCCCATTTTCAATCACTCAGCGTATCCACATAATCCGCTACCCAACGGCTTAATAAAGGCATTTCGAAAACACTTTCACCACTCGATTCGACAGCTCTCTCAACCTGGAGACAAGAGGTCCCGCCTCCGCCAGCCGGTAAACCAAACAGACCGATAAGACAGTATGGCTTATTAATAAGATAATAATTAATAACTATTTACAAACCCTATTACTCATTAAGATTGCTGAGTTTCTTAGACCAGGAGTCAAATGATGAGTGCATATTATTTTTTTAAGTCCGTTCAGACATGGTTTTTCACGATAACCATGCTTGTTTCAATCACACCGCTATCGGATGCCTTCGGGCGATGCGATGAGGGTATAGCTGTGGTCGATGAGGTTCGTCATGGCGACACTGTGGAGCTTGAAAGTGTGGTAACACGACCCGACACCGCATCAAAGCGTCGGCCTTGGACACAGGTCATAAAGATTGATTCACGTTGTTTCGAACAAAACAAATTAGCCAAACCGATTCTCAGGATTCAATCGGCCTCACACCCGAGCCGTCTTATCCAACTAGACAGGGGCGACTCCATTTCAAAGGTAGGTTTAACCACGACTTACCAGTTGAGGATAGAGGGGACGCTTGATCCTTTCGAGAAGACCGTGACCGAACTGGTCTTGGTTGCGGGAGAAGAACAACTCGACCGAGTTCGCATCGTGAGACGGCAGATCATGAATTGGTCCAGCGGATTCAGGTTAGGGGTTCAATACGAAGGATACGCCCCCAACGGAGCTCGATCCGAAACAGCTTTTTGGCATGGGCCTTCGATTCAATTCTTTCTTGGCTCCTGGATCGACCAAAGAAATCGACGCCGCCCCAGTCACGGTCAAGTGTATTGGAAGACAAGCCTACTGAGTCGTGAGAAAGGAGGTGAGTTAAGTCTCGTCTATGGATTCGGAACACAGGTTTCATTCGAGCCAGATGCAAAGCGACAATTGATAATCCCAACGTTCGGTATCGATATCGGCGGACTCTACGGCCTCAATAAAGCAGTCCGGTCTCACAGTTTTCAGCTGACACCACAGCTGGGTCTCTTAATTTACTCATCTCCCCGTTTCACCATTTCTAGCCGAGTGGGCTACATCCTGCCCATGGTTGAAGCCCTGGAGACTCAGCGGGGATTCATTGGCAGCATAGGCGCAAGCGTGGATATTTGGTGAGATAGCCCGATAAAAAGGGGGTTCAAATTGGCTAAGAACGAGGCTCATTAGGTGCCAAAGAAAGAGATTTATATAGACCATGTAAACCCTTTGTGAACCGGCGCCGTCTATGTTGATGTTGGTCTCTAGGAGAAAATCTTGTCCGATGGCTACAAACAGGCGCTGAGCTCAAAGTCAAAGACTCAGCTGTTTGGCGACTTCGTTCGTGACTACAGGCGCTCCGCCGTTCGCTTAGCGTGGAGGCTACTGGGTCCGCATAGAGCTGCAGCTGAGGACGTTGCCCAACACGCTTTTGCTAAAGCCTGGCGCCACATTGACCGTTATCGAGGGGAGGCCCAGCTTAAAACTTGGTTTCATCGTATTTTAGTGAATCAGGTCCGCAGTCATCTGCGTTGGATCTCGGTTCGGGAGCGCGCCCGTTTTTTTATTGCGAAGCCCAAAATTGCACATCCAGTAGAACAGGACCATGCAATGGGCGATCGCATCGAAGCCGCCCTGAAAGAGCTCACCCAGAGTCAAAGGGAGGTTTTCACGCTAGTTTATTTGGAGGGGATGACGATCCCCGAAGCGGCTGCAACCCTCCGCAAAGCGCCGGGAACCCTAAAATCTCACCTATTTAGGGCCGTTAAGAAGCTACGGGCCGAACTGGCCGACCTGGAAAAAGAGCTGTCGACATGATGTCTCCGCTTCGGGGATAGGCATCGACCTCGGTTCACGGCCAATCGCATTTATATGAGAGCGCTTGATGCGATTACTGGCCTGGGCAGTCATCTAAACACGCGCGCTGCACCCTCATTCGGCGCTGTGCGCACATGTCCTCAGAACCACCGGTCGCCAAGCAGACGGCCTCAATGCGCTCACTACGCTCAGAACACGTCTCCACACACATCTCAGCATTTTCACCCGACTCGCCACCCCTGCTGTCGCCGCCCATATTGCCGCATTCGGCTCGGATACATGTCCTCATGGTCATGCGACCCTCTTGGATGCACTCATTCTCTGGGGCACCGCCGTCAATACATTCGGTCACAACCGTTTCAGACCGCGCCCTACAGCCAGCGCGGCAGTCTTCAGCCTCGTCGCGGTTGCCACCACCCATAGTCTCGCCGTCCGTTGCAGTACATTCGCGTCTCACGCAAGTTCTCAAAGCCATACGGCCTTGCTGAGCACATGCCTCGTCGGCCCCACCGGCTTGTTCGCATTCGGCAACCACCACCTCAGCCTGGTTTCGGCAGTCGGTGCGACAGTCGTCGTCCTCAGCATTCACATTGCCGCCGCCCATGTTAACGCATTGGTCACGCACACATGCCCTCATGGTATTTCGGCGCTGTCCCTCACACTCGATATCGGAACCACCCGCCTCAGTACACTCAACCATGGCCGTCTCCGCCTGCTCTCTACAGCTGGCTCGGCAATCCTCATCGGCGCGACCCATAGCGCCACCACCGATACTGTCGCCGCAGGCATCTTGTACACAGCTCCGCATGAACATCCGACGCTCTTGCTCGCACTCGGCGTCAGATCCTCCTGACTCTAGACACGCCGCCACCGAGGCGCTTGCCCGCTCACGGCAAAGCATCCGGCAATCCGCACCTATCAAGTCTCCGACCGGCCCTGTGGCGTCGCCGTCTTGTGTTGGCTCTATGCCGCGGTCTTGATCTAACGAATCAAATTCCATGTCGGCCCCCGAAAGGACGTCGATTGAGCCGGCATCCGCTACGCTGACTGACTCAGTCGGTTGCTCGCCTTCAGCTCTCAAATTTCGTTCGTCCATCGAACAGCCAACGGACCCCATTGCAATCAGTCCGAGAGTAAGTCTCATAAGTTGGAATTTGTTCATCGTGCTCTCCCTTTTTGGCCCCCTGCACAGACCTGCAGTGTACCTAATCGGATGAGTCGGCTCAAAGGTTTACAGCTAAACCGTCCATTGCAAAAATGTCGCGGAGGTGGCTGTTCTCCAAAGATCTAACTCAATCAAATGGTCCCAGTCCCATGACCGAAAACTGTCTTCAGGCCTTTGACGGACACGTTTGACATTATTCAAGAAAAAACAGCTTGGAAGGCCACGCTCACTTAAATGTAAAGACCTATAGCGCCCGCCAGTCTTGAATTCAGATACGCCTAGTGGAATAAAAACCAAACGTCGATGGGATTTACACCGAGTTGGATCCATGTCTCTATACCAGCGCGTTGCAAGGTTATTCTCAGTCGTGAGGGATCGAATGACACTAGGTAAGGTGAATTATGTTTGAATATAATGGCAAGCACCTGCTGATCGATGCGGCCTGCACACTCAGCGAACCATTGACTGATCTTGCCATTGGCCAACGCTGCCTGGAAACGATTGTCGAAACCATCAACATGAAAATGGTCTTGCCACCCATCGGTGTTCAATTTCCCAATGGACTCGGCCATCTCAAGCAAGTCGCTGAAAGTCTCGAACGAGAAGGTCTTGGTCAATGCCAAACGGCCACTGGTATTCGCAAGCACCTCGTGGACGGACATCAGCAATCCGGCTATTCAACTTTCGTCATGATCGCCGAGTCTCATCTGTCACTGCACACATTTCCAGAGGCCGGTTTCATGACATTCGACTGCTACTCCTGCAGAGACTTTGAGCACGAAAAGGCAATCGAGGTCATGGACCAATTCTTTGGGTTCAGCCAACGCGTCAATATCCAGGTGATCGCTCGCCCCTTTGTTTCGAAGCCGAATCAGGCAAACGCTCAAATCGAATCATAATCGAAAACCCCATCCAAGAGCATCTAGCCTCCTACCCTACAGTGCTTACTTTGCCACCGTCCCACCACCGCCCCTAAGGCGCTGTAAATATTACCGCTTTAATTTTGTTGCGCTTTTTTTTGCCATGGATTCAACGCTGGGGGTCTATCCAAATGAAACCAAAATAAGAGCCAGATAAAGGCGATTTTAACCAAAGGAGACCTTCTGATGAAGACAACACCAATTGTCCAACTACTCGTTGTATTGAGCTGCACATCAATGCTGTTCGGATGCGATTTAATCGACTCGGATGTCGTAGATGACGTTATTGCCGAGGGTGAACGCATTGCCGACGTCGTTGCAGAGCGCCGAGCCGAGGACGACCCATCAATGGATCAATCCAATGATGATATTGACATCCCCGCCGAGCCAGGAGACGAGCCTGCTCTTGGTCACCAGGGCGAAGGAGCCGATGAGCCCGGTGAAGATGGATTCGATGACGCCCCCGTTGGGCAACACCACGAAGATGATCAGACCGACGGTGACGGCATAATGCATGAAGGCCAGGACAACCCACCAAGTGATGAGGCTATATCAGCATGTGAGATGGTTTTTGATGCGTGTCTTGAGACCATTCAAGACAGTGGCGAGGTCCATGCACCCATTGAACCCGAGGCTGGGGAGAATGATGAGTCCATAGAGGCAGATTTGGGCGCAAGTGATGTGCCCGTTGCACCTGAGGTTCCCGAAGGTGATGAGTCAATTGAGTCCGACGGCGCTGAACTGGAATCTGACGGAGACCAATCACAGTTAGTAACGGAGCCAGTTGAGCTGTGCTTTCAAGAGTTTGACGCATGCCTCAGCGGCAGTGACGAGCATGGCGATGATACAAGCGAGGCCGCCGAGGCTGAAGAGGGAGAAGAGATTGACGAAGGACTTGGGGACGAACCACCTTTTCCTGGTAATGCAGTTGGTGAACAAGCCGATGCATGCTTCGATATGGTCGATAGATGTCTCGAACAATTGCCCGAGGATGCTGACGAACTGAGTCAAGACGCCTGCTATGAGCAGCTTGACGCCTGTATCGGCAACGCACCTGAGTCAGAGTATGACCAAGGCGAAGGCACTGATATGGAGCGCGGTCACGGAGAGGAGAACTAAGCCGCAATGACCCGCGTTTGGATTAGAATTGAGGGACGTAAACCTTCAACTCAGTCCTCCAGACGCGGGACCCATTGAGAGACCTAAAACCAACGGTCAATCGAAACACGAACGGACTTTATCGGTCCGAGATTCGAAACAGGATATTGGGGCCGTCGAAACCGAAAAACGTCAGCAGCCTACGTCTTTTTTTGGTCAGGTGATGTGACCCCATGTTCGAACACACTAAAGCTGAATTGTGAGAATTATAAAATGTCAGTCTCACTACACATGGAGAGACCACGTACACGCATTTTAATTGACCGCGTACGCTGTTCAAGCCACGGTTTAGGTGGCGTCCGCTTCTGGTCTCAAAAGTACCGTTGGAGTTCGTCTCGCCTGCCGCGTATTATTGAGCAAATAGGCCATGAAGAACGGACCACAACAGTGTTTATTCTGAGCGTTTTGAGCTTTCGGCGTAACCGCCGACTTAACATTGAAGAGCTCTACCGACGCTTCTCTGGAACGGTCGCTCGACGGGTCAGACGCTTTGTTGGTCCGGATGATGTCGAAGAAGTTGTGCATGACGTGTTCTTGAAGGCACTCGAGCGGCAGGACTCCTTCCGTGGGGATGCGTCTCCAACCACTTGGATCTATCACATTGCGACCAATCACTGCCTCAACCGTATTCGTGACCAGAAAAGACGTCGCCAGTCCCTCGAACTCAATAAGGATTTACCGTGGTTAAGCCCGACCACTCAGTCTGATGCAGAAACTCATCTCCTTTTGGAGCAATTGTGGGCCTCGATGAGTGAGGAACAATCACTGGTGGCGATGTACTACTATGTAGATGGAATGACCCAATCCGAAATCGCCCGCGTTATCAATGTGTCCAGACGGACCGTTGGATATCGACTGGAAGAACTCACCGAGCAGCTTAAGGCGCTCAGTGGAGGGTGCAAATGACCGAGTTTTTTGACCGAAATGGCCATCTGACTGAACTGTCCCTTGAGCGTTTAGTCCAAGGCGAAATCAATTCGCCAGAGATCGAAGCGCACCTGGAGTCATGCGAAATTTGTAGAGCCCGCCTGGCCGCCATACGGGCCGACAATCGTTCGCTCCAACTGACACAACCCAGAACGCCAAAGTCTCAACTTACAGGCTGGCCTATCCCACTCGTCGCGGCCGCAGCCACACTTCTTTTTGCGGTGGGTGTTGCCAATTATCAAAGTGCGACTCAAGAGGAGCCGACACCAGTGTCTTTTGGCAAAGAGGATACCTTCCGCATTAAAGGTGGGTTTCAGTTGGATTTTTTCAGACAGCGAGATAGGCAGGTATCCGCGCTCCGGCATGGAGATACTGTTCAAGTGGCCGATAAAGTTGGGTTCCGAGTCAGTGCGCCAAACGCAGGCTACTTACTCATTGCAGGGATCGATGGTCAGAAGAGCCCCTACCTCTGCTTCCCACAAAATAAGACCAACCATAGCCAGCGGATTGACTCCACATCAGGGCCCGTCACACTCGATGAGGCGGTCGCGTTCGACGAGACCGGTCAACACGAGGACTTGGTTGCTTTATTGTGTGAAAAAAACATTGGATACACAGAGGTTGCCGGCTTACTCAAACGGGCTTCGCGGAGGGCCGATGGTCGGTTGATGATTGACCGCCCTGGATGCCAGGTCAAAACGATTCACTTAAAGAAGAAAGGCAGCGACCAGCCATGAAATGGTTGTTCCTCTTGATTGGTCTTTTATTCTTTACCGAAGCAAAGGCCAACGATGAAGTGCGCTTTGCTCTCTTGATCGGCGCTAATCTTGGCGACTTGGGGGACGAACCACTCAAGTATGCGGAGCGTGATGCCAGTCGTATGGGACACATCCTCAGCCGCTTTGGTGGTGTGCCCGAGGAAAACATACTCCTTCTAAATGGCCGTTCCGCCAGCCGTATCGAAGGCGCTTTCCATTCCCTATCGGCTCGTATTCAAGCGCTCCAAAGCAATGGGAAAGATGCCCTTTTATTCGTCTATTACAGTGGTCATGCCGATGCATCCTCTATGCATTTGGGTCGGACTCAATTGTCTTTCAGCCGGCTAACCCAACGCCTTGAGACGTCGGGCGCACGACTTAAGGTCTTAGTGGTCGATGCATGTCGTTCAGGTGAACTCACACGCGTAAAGGGCGCAAAACCAACACACCCCTTCAAAATCATTATGCCAAACGTATTGAAAAGCGAGGGCAATGCCATCCTTACAAGCAGTGCAGCCGGCGAAGATGCGCAGGAATCTGAGAGATTGGGTGGAGGGGTGTTCTCGCACCACTTCATGTCCGGCCTTCGAGGGGCCGCGGACAGTTCGGGCGACAAACAAGTTTCGCTGTCGGAGGCCTATCAATATGCCTATGCGGAGACCCTGAGGACGACCAGTCGCGCGCGCTTCCTGCAGCATCCAACCTATGCATTTAAAATGAAGGGGCGTCAGGACCTCATCATCACTCGGCTGGTGCCTGACTCCGGCCTGGGAACCCTTGATTTGCTCGGGACGGGTACCTGGCTGCTGATGAGTCGTACCCATGGCGCAAGCGGTGTGATCGAACTCAGCACTAAGCGACGGACAAGGGTGATTGTTAATCCGGACAGCTATACCTTGCGATTGCGAACGGCGAACAGCGTTTATGAAGGTAAGGTCGAAGTAAATGCGGGCGCTTCAACCCGTATTGGAACCAGACAGATGGCCATGATCCCCTATGGCCAAACCGTCAGAAAGGGACTCAGACGGCCGAGAGATCTGGTATTTGGTCTCAGTGCCGAAGTCCTCGCAATAGGTCCAATCACAGGCGGAATAGGCCCTAATCTTGGGGGGGCTCTTGGCTTACGTCTGGACCTAGCGCCGCTGACTTTGGAAGTCAGAGGGCGGTTCGCCATAGCCCAGTCTGAAAATTTGGACCTCAAAATCAATCAATTACTCCTGGGCGCTGACCTGACCGTACTCAAACTCTTTGACCCAGGGCCTGTGAGCATTGGGTTTGGCCTGCGGATGGGCTCTGACTGGATTCAACAACATTTTCATACCCGGGGGTATAGCCCTGACAAAGCGACACTCGCAGCACGTGCAGCACCTGTACTCCGTGTAGAGCTGCCGCTTGCAAACCGAATCAATCTCATCGCGAGCGGCTTTGTGGACGGCATTTGGGTCCCGAAAAACGAAACCCGAACATTAATTGCCGCCCCCGGGGCAGATTTCGGCCTATCCTTGGTGTTCCCATGAGACAAACACAGACTTTACCGTTTATTTTGCTGACATCGGCTGTTCTTATTGGCTGTGGAGATACGCTCGTCGATGCTCAGTATAGGGGGGTCAGCTTATTCGACGTAACAGGAACCATTGCACCGGCCTCCGACGTCGCCGTTGCGACAGTCGAATGTGATTTCGAAGAGGCCGTCTGCGTAGATGGCTGTGCAGCTCTCATCGCTGAAGGGGAGTGGGATGATACGTTTGTCGAGACAGGGGCCTACGATGAATGCGTTGATGACTGTTTTTCAAACCATGCCGCCTGCATCGCGAGCGAAGAGGTCGACGGGGTCAGTGAAGCCTATTATTCCAGCGAAATCAGTCAACGAATTGGAGTCATCTGGGCGAATCCAGCCCCCCGGCAAACCGAGTCGGGTCGCCGCTCGGAAAGTGTGCTGATGCAACGGAGTCTCACATCCACTGGACTGCCGGCCCGGTATACGTTCTCAATCTATCAACCCCCTCCAGTGAGGGCCTTGCATGAGTCCGCAGACGGTCGGTATGCCATTGGCCTGATCACAACATTCTACGACCGAGACAACAACGAACGCTTGAATCTGACCCACGAGTCATTGATTGGCTTCAATTTGTCGCATGGGGTTATCTATATGGCGTCGCCGGTGACCACGGAGGATGGTGAAACAATTCCATCCGGCTACCACATGGTGCCACTCGACTGGACCTGTTCAATCGCCGAAAGTGTGAGGCCGAACCTGGAGTCGGAGCCAGATGCAACAACCATGTCGGTCACCGGAAGCGCCACATACATTTTCGATTACGTACCCGATCTTGGTTGTGACTCGGACCTTCGAGAATGGCTTGAATTATGTGATGCCCCGTCCATTTATAATCGCTGCAATGACGACCCCCCCCCGGAGCGCCTTGAGAGTCTGTGTAGTTTCTGTCGAGGAGACCAGGAAAGCCCAAGGGAGTAAGCACGCTCGTCAGTCATCAAAGATGCGACGACACTCACGACCTTCGCAGTCGAGATTGCATTCATCTCGGTCGAGATCGCCGCACCTCACGACGCAACGATCAGCACGGCAGCGTACGTTACATCGGTCAGCCTCGGAACAATCGATATCACAGCGCTGCCCTTCGCAGTTAAAATTACACTGGGCTTCGTCCCCACACACAAAATTGCATGCCGGACTAAAGCATTGGTAATCACAAGATGATTCGTCCTGACAATCAAACTGACAACTGTTCGCCTCGCAGCGCCCGCTGCAACTCGCGTTGTCCGAGCAGGTCTGTTGGCAATCATTAGCCCGGCAGACTGAATTGCAGTTTTCGACGTCCGAGGCACACCGTGTCGAACAGCGCTGCTGTTCGCACAAGAGTTCGCAATTGTCGACCTCGCACTCACACGAATCACGCCTACAGTTAACCCGACTGGGAGGGGTTACCCTCGCATCGGCGGGAGGACGTCGAGCCATATCAAGCGAGGCCGACATATCGAGTTCCCCCTGTGCATCTGGTTCGGCATTTGGCTGGGCATCATTGGAACCAATTGCAGTCGCGGCATCGAGGGTCGGCTGGCGATTTTGGCCCAGGCCTAAATCCACGTCGGCCCCCGTGTTCACTGACGCCCCATCACTCTGCTGTATCCCGACGTCTGGAGCACCACCGTGACCTAGATTTTGATCCATAATTGGCACATCGACTGCGCCTCGGTCGCGCCCCCGCCTAGGGGTACTATCGGGCTCGATCTGGCCGATAAAATTGCGAACCGACACATCGGAAAGGCCCGTATCAAATTTATCATAAATATTGGACAGCCGAGGCGCATCAGACACGCAACCAACACAGAGGGAGAAGAGTAATGCCACGCACAAACACAGCGCTCGAGGATAAAATCTGAAGATGGCCACCACTGTTCTCCATAGGATTTGAACGATAATAGCATACGCCACAGGTCTCGGCATGAGTGCGCATTTTTCTTATACGTTTTGAGCCACTAAATCGGCTACGATACAGATCGATGACTAATCACGCCAGCAAGCCGAGCACCCTCACTTGCAGAGTCCACTAGACAAAGCACCGGGACAGATTATGACAGACCGATTTAAGGATAAGCATGGGGCCACTTAGATTCGATATTACAGCGTTGCTATTAGGACTCTTACTGATGCTGAGTGTCAGCCATGCGAAGAGTGAAGCGGCATCTGGCTCAGGGAAACAAATCCTTGAAATCAGTTTTGGCCAGAGTCAGCTTTTCATTGAGCCGACTCAGCGGCAATTGGAGAGCAACAGCACGGTAGAAAGGCTGCCCACAACCAGTGCTCTGTTCCTCGCAGAGTGGCTCTTCTCCGAACAGATGAGTCTTATGGGGGCTTTCACACTGCCTCTGAACACACAACAAATCTTGATCGACGGTGAGCTTTATCATGAGAAAGCAGCCCCAACAGCAAGCCTTGGTTTGCGCTGGTCTATGCTCACTTTAGATGTCCGAAAAGACACCCGCTTCGAACTCCAACTGGCCGGTCTGGTCGGAACATCCATAGGCAGTCAACTTGGGGATCTGATCTTTCCGACACTGGGCAGCCGGTTGGTCTTACTCAGGCTGGATGGGTTTGGACTGTATGTAGGCTCAACTTGGTCATTTCGACGGGATACGTTTGCATTGATATACGGCATTGGGCATCGGTTCTGAGGCTTGAGGGCCGCCCTAACCGACAGAGCACCATCGTTCGCGCAAGCGGCTCATGCACCAACGGGCTAAGGAACGGCTCACTTTACAGTGGATAGGTATCGACGACGGTTCGAAGCCGCTCGCTATCAAACATCGCCTCGGGCGTAATAATGCTCTCTTTTGGGTTTGGTACTTTTCGACCATAAGCCCGTTTGACATACAAACGCGTAACGGGATTCCAGGATGAATTCAGGTCGCCAATTGTATCGAGCTTGCCAATTCGAATCCCCGCCCCCCGGAGATAGGCCTTGTAGACCAGTTCAGAGCAATATTGTTTTTTGTCGCTCCATCGAAAGCGGAAATCATATCTGCGACCCAATTGCCGCCGAGCCTGTTTTGCAACTGAACGCGCCATTTTATCAGTCAATCCGTCCTTTAAACGCTTTATCGAAAAATAATGATTGAGACCACGTCTAACGAATGTATTTAAAGGGGTGTATTTGACTGGACCAACCGCCTCAATCACGTATGGCTTCTGACCTTTCATTACCACCATGCCCACGTGGGTAATGAGCGAGCCGGTGGTGCCAATGACAGTCGCCGCGACTTTGGTTTTGGATGTTTGAAAGATCAGATCCCCCGTCTCAAGCCGAATCTCTTTCTGATCTAGAATGGATGTTGCCCAAGCGCTGGGCGGCAGAATATGAATCTTTTTTACTTTGTGTTTCTTCACGAAGGCAGCGACTTCATCGATCGCAGTATCCGTAGCCAATGCGATGCAGCCCGCAGTCCAATCGGTACTGACATTGAGGGCACCAAGCCAGCGATAACCACGCGCAGGTCCGTGTATGCCCACGGCCGTACCAATTCTCTTTGGAACACGGATCGGGATAAACGTTTTATAACCCGAATTTGATTTCTTAGGGCGTCCTAACTTGAATGTGCCAACAGGAGTTTTACGATCGCCTTGCTTCTGCTTGCCCAGACCCTTAGACCCAAATGCGACTGTATAATTTTCTGTGCTCCGGCCATGTTTGCACAGAAATAAGTCACTGCTCTCCCCACTGACAAGGATTGACGTTCCATAACCAACACACGGATCTGGGCTCGCCTTCGCAAAGCAATGACCAAGCATGGGAGCTGAAATAAGACATAAAACCACGGCAAATTCTCGGCTACGATAACACATCGTTACTCCCTCCAAGTCTGGGTCAGATTAATTCGTCTCTCATCTTGTTGAGCATAATTCATGCCAGACGCTGACAGCCTGAGTAGGCATGCTCTAGAACCTCGTAACGCTCTATATAATTTCATTTTGTTACGATAAATATCGTTATCACCCACCCCATGGTAGAGCGATGACAGGGATGTGATTACTGAAATATCCAGAGCGTGAACACCGGGCACACCATGTGTGGCCGGTGGTGTCAACACACGGATTTCTGCAAGGGCTTGATTTAAACCGTACCCCGTGACGTATTGTGTACTCAGTAGCCCACTTCGAGGAGGACTCGGTGACCCTACACAGCCGTCATTCCCCAATCTTGTTCCGGTTTTCCGTAACGCTCGGGTTGGCTTTGCAAATGAACTGCGGCAGTGCACCTCGGTTGGAACACCCCGACTGGTATACGCCGCGTTGTGACGTCGGGATCGATAGCCAAAGTCTTCTCTTTTGTGGAGATGCCAGTGCGGATACTCGGCAAGCAGCCATGAAGCAGGCCATCACGCGCGCCCTCGCACAGGCCGCGTCTCAAATCGCCACGACAGTTCAAGAAACTGTGCAAATCGATTCTCAATGCGTTGATATTAAAGAGGATGGCATCGACGCAAGTCGCTGCACAGAAGACGTCCGAATTAGCAGTCAAAGTCGAAGCGCTGACGTAACATTTCGCGGTATGAAACTGGCCAACACGCATTTACAACGTCGTCAAAACAAGCATCACGCCTTCATTCAGGTTCGGATACCGAAAGAAGAATGGACCCGCCTGAATGCCCAGATTCGTGGTCAAAGCCTGCTCGCAATTGAATGCGACTTGGATGGCCGAACGGCCTGCCCTGACGGGCTAAAATCTGGACTCAGCGATGCCCTGCTGGCGTGCGGAATCAAGCCTGTTGAAGGGCCAAAGCAGCATGCAAAGATAGATAAAATGTCACTTCAACGTCTCGCTCAAGCAAAGCTTGTATCCCAAATCGTGACCATTCGTCTCAAAAGTCAGATCACATCGATGGAAGACGGTCTTTTCAAAGCCATGGGTCGCGGTAGCTGGACGATTACCGACACATTCGATGGGCGTGTCGTCGCGGCTAAAACACTGCCGACCCAAAGCCATGTCGCCCATGAGAGAGGCAAAGCCGTACGATCTGTTTTTAGACGCCTACCAAAACAACTGACCAGCAAACAGTGCGGCCTAACCAACTCAATGGCCTCTCTGTGTTGCGCACTCGGTGATGATGTCTCTCGTGCGACACCAAAACCAAGGCCCTAACCGGCATCTTACTCACTCGGGCCCACCCATAGCCGCTGCGCCAGAAAAAACGCTTGGTCAGCGCTGTTTATACCCATCTGCCGCCCATTCAGGTCTCCATCTTGGATATGAATGCCCCCCCAACGTCTGGACAAGGATGCTTGCTCCGCCGCATCCGTGAAGGTCGGCCAAAAAAGAACGACCGGCGTATCCGATATCGTCTCAAACTGGCTTTTGCCCGGCAGCTGTATGAATTGTCCGAGCAGGTCTACTTGCCCATCTTGGTCGATGTCCTCCACGGTTCGCGTTATGCCATCATAAAAAACGTCACCGCCCGTAAATAATGTCAGAATTCTTGCAGCCGCGTAGCTAAAGGCACTGTGGCCCGAAACGTATTCGGCAAAGGCGGGTGTTACGAAGCGCGCATCTTGGTAGGGGAGCCATTGGGCACCACTGATTTGACCCACGCCTTGATTAGGCCCCATCCACGACTCCAAGACCTGGTCTCCGTAGAGGAAGCGAATGGCGCTAATTGGCCTGACAAAATCATAACGCCGCTTAGAGTCCCAACAGGCAATCCCCGCATCCAACAACGCTGCATTAAGCGCAAAATACATTCGCACATCCTGTCCAACAGAGTGCCTGTCCCTCGTCGAAATGCCGTGAGCAATTTGATTCCAATGACCAGGTGGTGATTCAGTTCGAGGGCCATCCGCCCAAAACTCCGCTGCGACTTTCTGCTCTTCTGTGATGTCGCGACTCAACTCAATTAATGCAGCAAACTGAGCGCGATATGCCTGGTCGTTTGTCAGCGTATTGCCCAAAGCGTCCGTGTACGATTCTTCAGACCCAAACCGTGGTGGAGGAGCAGGCCTGAATTGGTCCGGCGTGACCAAGGCAAAGGGCTCCACTGCACCCCAATGCGGCGTTAAAAAGGTTTGCTCATTGTACGTCCTGGTGTCTGTATGAATGATCGTCGGATAGCCGGCATCGTCTAGCTCTACGCCCGTTGGAACACGCAGCGGCACCCAATGATTGGGGTCAAACCCGGGTTGTCCAAATGCGTTTTCATGCCGCGGATTGGCACTGTTTCGCGATCTGTACCTGTTGGGATAGGTGTCCGATACGCTCTCTCGAAAATCAGATGATTCGTTGGCTCCATCATCGCGTCGATAATCGACAACAGCGTCAGTAGCTAAGCGCCCAAGCTCTGCGCTCAGAGTCTGATCATCGATCTCATAGCCGAGTCGGTTTAAGAGAGTCTCGAAGCGACCGCTCGCCGCCTCATATTCGGGGAACTGATCGACGAGTGCATAATACGCAGCATAGCTGACAGCGGCCTCTTGGTTATCGACGGTTCGTGCAATTGGGTCAGCTTTCTGGTCGCGACTGACAACGTAGCCCTGGGCGTCTTCAGCAAACAGAGACCAGGCATCATACATCGCTGCCGAGACAATAAAAAGCTGTCGGCTGGTAATTGTAACGCCATAATTGTCGTTACGAATCGCCGCCAAAAGGAGTTCATTCCATTGAGATACCAGACTCAGATCAGAGTTGAACGAATCGCTGGTGTCTTGAAAGCAGTACGCCCGTCGTGACAGACCACAAGTCGTGACTCGAGCTGAGGTCCAATTGTCACCCGTAGCCTCCGTGTCACCGAGAGTAATGTCATCCTCATCGTAATACGATTTCCACTCACGGCAGGTATCACCTGTCGTCCGGCCAGCTGGACTGGTCCCCGTGAATACAAGACCGGTTGCAGTATTTCCACTCTCATCAAGATTGATAGGAACTATGGGCCCGTCGGCCAGCGAGACGTGGTCTGGAAACGCCATGACCTTGTCCGTTCGATACCAAGGCCCATTGCCGATCTCTAACTCCAGAGCGTCTCGAAAGCGTGTGGAGCGCCATCCTTTCCAAGCCCCATCAAGTCCAGATGCCAACGCCAAACGGCGACACACCTCATCAACGTCTTGCATCGTGTCACCACTCAACACCTCCGAGGTCGCGAAAACGTAGGCTAGGGGTTCAATAACACCACCATCTGAACCGCTTTGGGACCCATCACTGGCGAAATCAACGTCGGCTTGAGCGTCGGTGATTCCAGCATCGGATGTCGTGGTCGTCGACATGTCAGCAGACGAAGATATGCCAACATTATGGGCATCCATGTCGTGCTCAATATTGTGATTGCTAGATACATCGTCACAGCTGTAAACCAGTACAAGGAAGCCAACGATAAAAGCCTTTATTGATAGTGGGGGCAGTGGTTGATTAATATTGCGATTCAAATGCATTAATTCGGCTTTCATTTTAAATCAAACGCCTGTGCAACAACATTGCCTACTCTCAAGCACAATCCTGGTCCAAACTGTTCAATCGGTCAGCGGATTTAGAGCCACTATTCTCACCTGCTGAGGTACGAGCATGCCGCGAGTGCAGATTTCATATCATCGGCACTGGCCCAACGGTCGGACGGCGCTTTATTGAGTGCTTTCATAATGGCTTGCTCAAGTGTGGCCGAGACGGAGACACCCAGTTTGGATGGTGGACTTGCCGGCTCATTAATATGCATCATTAGGCTGTCGAGCGGTGTTCGGCCCCGCACCATCCTTTGGCCGGTCAGCGCCTCCCAGAGGACGCATCCAAGGCTGTAGATGTCAGCCCGTTCATCCAAGTTCTCTCCCCTGCACTGTTCGGGCGCCATGTAATTGGGGGTGCCAACGATGCGTCCAGGACCTGTGATCGCCCGACTCGGATTTTCTTTTGACAAGGCCTTGCACAGCCCAAAATCCAGAAGCTTGATGTCGACCTCTGTCTTCGAGCTTTTCAAACACCAGATATTGCTTGGCTTCATGTCCCGATGGATGATCCCCTCCGCGTGAATGTAGCTGAGCGCATCGCAGACTTGGACACCGAGCATGATGACCTGGTGCTCGGGCAAACGTGACTGACGTCGCAAAACGTCTTGTAGGCTGAGTCCATCCAGTTTTTCCATGGCCAAATAAGGCAGCTGGCCATGGTCAACACCGAAGTCAAACACCTGGACAATTCTGTCATGTCTCAAGCCAGCGGTCTGAGCTGCTTCACGCTTCAATCTCTGGGCAGCGGCACCGGTCGGGACATGGCCTGGAGCGACGAACTTGACGACCACATTACGCCCCAGATGAACCTGAGCGGCATCGACGACAATGGCTTGCCTACTCTGTGACAAGCGCTCCCGGATCAGATAGCGCCCGTCGAGTACGCACCCTTTTTCGCGCCCAACCCGCAGGCGTTCAGGGGTGAGCACGGGGAAATTATGTACGGAATCATGACCACATGCAGGTGTGATTTCATGGCCGAATTGACCACAGACCAGACAGACATAACGCTGATTCACGTCGACTTGATAGAGGCTTCCCGTTGCCTCGAAGTCATCGGTCACCTCCGATTCGGCAACAAATTCGACCGGCTCCATGGCACTGGGGTCCCCCGCCAACTCAGTCGTTCCGACGTCAAAGGGAAAGCGGCCGTCCATCGCCTCAGGCAATGTTGCATCATTGTCTACGGTCTCATCGCCCGTTGCGATTCCATCGATCGCCCCCCGACGCCTTGCCTTGTCGTCCACCATTGCCCATTTCGCCTTAAAACTCGAACAACCAAGTGATAGGTTTGGACGGTGATTATCAGCTAAGTTGAATCAAGACAAGCGCGAATCAAGACTCAAAAGACGGTTCAAAAAAACGATTGATTTAATTGAAGCG
>MDTC01048914.1_pt1 | contig 17689 bp, 15 predicted proteins | sample 811181 | NCBI WGS metagenome assembly MDTC01 (sample SAMN05326644, study PRJNA326480) | marine metagenome | isolation source: seawater | place: Pacific Ocean: North | collected 2011 | reverse complement strand
GTCATGATAATTGGATGAAAGAGGCAATTAAACATTACGGAGATAATGGTGATTTATTAATTGCTATCTCATCAAGCGGTAAGTCTAAAAATATAATTAATGCGTGTTTTGAAGCTAAAAAAAAAAAATTTAAATCAATCGTTACTTTAAGTGGATTTTCAAAAAAAAATAAACTGAGAGTTTTGGGAAATATTAACTTTTGGGTTAATTCAAATGTTTATAACTTTGTAGAGAATATTCACCAAATATTAGTTTTATCTATAGTTGATAGCTTTAATAAAACTAAAATCAAATAATGAAAAAATTAATTTTTTGTTTTGATATTGATAACGTAATATGTAGGACAAAAGACTCTGATTATTCAAACTCAAAGCCTATTAAAAAAGTAATTAAGATTATTAATACTCTTTACGAAAATGATCATTATATAAAAATTTTTACAGCAAGATATATGGGTAGAAATAATGAAAATTTTAATAAAGTTAATAAAAAATTTTATACTAAGACTAAAAAAATTCTTAAAAAATGGGGTTTGAAATTTAATAAACTTATAATGGGTAAACCATCCTACCACGTTTTTATAGATGATAAAAACTTCAATTTTAATAAAAATTGGACTAAAAGTTTTTCAAAAAAATACATTAAAAAATAACTAATCTTATAATTTAGTGAATCCTTTATAGCTACCAAAATAACCAACTTTTTTTTTCTCTAAATAAATTATTTTATCACAATATTTTAGTGTTGATTCTTTATGTGAAATAATTATTACAGTTTTATTGTCATAAATTCTTTTTATATTATCCATTAATTTTTTTTCTGTTTCACTATCTAATGCATTTGTTGCCTCATCTAACAAAAGTATTTCTGTATCTTGATAAAGTGCTCGAGCAATACCTATTCTTTGCACTTGCCCACCAGATAACCTTGGGTTGCTATATTGATTTCTTTTCTCTATATCATTATCCAAATCTTTTATAAAATCTTCACAGCAAGCTATTTTACAGACTTTACGTAACATATTTTTATCTATTTTTTCATCTTGGTGCACAATAATATTATTTATTATACTTGTCTCAGATAAATATACATTTTGTGGCACATAAGATATTTTTTCTTGCCAAGATTTTTTTTTATCTTGTAATTTTTTTCCATCTAATGAAATACTACCTTTTGTTGGCTCCAGTAAATAAGAAAGCATATCCAATAAAGTGGTTTTTCCAGAACCAGTTTTGCCACAAATTCCTATAAAGCTATTTTTTTTTATTGAAAAATTCAAATTTTCTAAAATTTTTTCATCATTGTATGCAAATGAAACATTGTTAAATTTCAAATTTTCCCAATTATCTATTTTTACATTTTTTGAAGTATTGATCTTATTTAAATTAATTTCATTTATTACATCTAAACTAGTGTCTTTTAATGAGTTCAATACAGTTAACGAGTGATAAATTTGATTAATATATACTAATAATTTTTGTGATCCGTAAGCTATCACAGCTAGTATGGTCACAATATAATCTTTTTCTAAATTCCATATTGTTAAAAGTGAATAAGCAATTATTAAAATTGCAAATATTGCTATGGCCTCTAAAAAAATTTTAGGAAAGGAATAATAGATATAAACTTTTTTTGTTGTCTCTCTTATTTTTGTTTCATATTTTATAAATTTATTTATAAAAAAATTTTGTGAATTATTAAGCAAAATTTGTCTTAAATAAATCAAGCTATCATTTATTGAGCTTACTCTATTATCTAAATTTTCTGAAATAATTTTAGAAATCTTTGTAGTATTTTTTTTTATAAACAATAATAGAGATACGTAAAACAAAATAAAAAAAATTAAAATTTGAGCTGTAATTAAATAATCAAGAAATAATAAAGATATTACAATTGCTGAGCTAATAATTAAATTACCAATTATACTTATATAGTGCTGAATATAATCTATAAATCTGTCTAACTTGTTTAAAAAAATACTAAAAATTTTATTATGATCTTTGCCAATCAAGTGTTTATAATTTCTTGAAAGCATATCACTTATTATTAAACTTGAAAATTTAATGCTTAGCTCTTTAACAAAATGAGCATTCCACCATAAAACTAATACTCTAGTAAAAGTACTAATAGCTACCAAGGTTAAAAATACAATTGCAAAAAAAATTAGTAAATCATTCTCAAAACCTAATGAAAATTTATCATTAAATTCAACTAAATATTTAATGAATACATTTTGTTCTGGTGAAGAAGAAATTATTACACTTATTAAAGGCAAAAAAGTACCAATTGTAAGCATTTCAGCTACTGAAGATAATAGGGTAAAACCAATTGAAATAAAAAAATATGTTCTAAATTTTCTGTTTAAACTTTTCCAAAAAATCTTAAAAATTTTAATCATTTATTAATTAATCTTAAATTTATTAAAATGTTATTGTTAATAATCTTTAAAAGCGTCGAATATGACTTGCCTTGGATCAGTAACTACTTCAATAAACATAGGTTTTTTTTTCTTCAATATAGTTTTTAAATCTCTAGCAACTCTATAAACATTTTTTATTAGGTAATGTTCCATGTCAAAAGCTTTAGCAACATTTTTAAGATTTAGTGTACCATCTCCTGTATCAATAGCCGTATCTAACCTTCTACCTTTAAAAAAAGTGTCCGCCCAATTATGCATTGAAACATATCCTCCATTATTGATAACAAATAATTTGATATTAAAGTTATTATGAGAAATTGTTTTTAATTCTTGAATATTAAGTTCTAAAGACCCGTCTCCAGTTACTGCCAGAATGTTTGACTTAGGAGAAGCTACCGCAGATCCAATTGATAGGGGAATAGACAAACCCATAGCAGCATTAGCTACAGAACAAATTTCTCTTTGTCCCTTTTCAAAATTCCAAACTTGTCCACCAATATAATAGTTAGAACCAGCATCTGTAATTAAAATATCATTTTTACTCGATAACTTCCCTAATTCATTCATAAAATGATATAAATTAATTGGGTTTTTTTTAAGTTTAATTTGATCTATGAAATTTTTATTTTTTATTTCTTCACAGTAATTTACCCATTCTGAATAATCAATAGTTTTTGGGATTTTTTTTAAAAATTTTTCGATAAAATATTTTAAATTATAATTCAATTTTAAATCAATTTTTTGACCTTTTTTATCTAATTCATCCTTCTCAATATCTACAGAAATAACTTTTGCATTTTTAAAAGCCAAAAAATCATGTCCAACAAACTGAGGTGCAAATCTACATCCAAATGAAATCACCAGATCTGCTTGATGCATTATTTTTTTGCAATCTTTCTTTCCTTTTATACCACCCAAACCAAAAACATACTTGTTCCTATGGCTACAAATATCATTTGCAAATCTAGAAAATAGGACTGGAATTTTTAATTTTTGGATAAGTTTTAACGTTTGTTTTCTTGATTGAGTTTTTTTTACTCCATTACCTAATATTAAAATTGGTTTTTTTGAATATTTTAAAAGATGAAATATTTTATTAATATCTTGATCTAATTTAGTAGTTTTAAAATTTCTTTTTGGTTGTACAAATCCTTTTAATTTTTTTACATTAATTATAGCTTTTTGAGTACTTTGTGGAATATCTATCCATACTGGACCTGGTCTTTCATTATTAGCTAGGTAGAAAGCCTTTTCTAAAACATACCTTACATCGTTTGGATTTTTTAATACTACGCTATACTTTGTCAAAGGTTTCGCTATTGGAACTATATTTATTTCAGCAGTGCCAAAAGTTCTAATATTTTTCGAATTAGTGCTATGAGTAGTATGATTATAATCAACTTGTCCTGATATTACCATAATTGGCGCGGAGTCCACGTAGGCTTCAGCTAATCCAGGTATTGCATTTGTGGACCCGGGACCTGCTGTTACACATGCTACCCCAATTTTATTTTTAATCTGAGAGTAAGACGATGCCATTATAGGGGCAGTTGCCTCATTTCTTGTTGCATAATATTTTATACCGGCAAGTTTTATTGCATCATTCAGATACATTGCCCCATATCCAGTGAGCATAAATATTTCATTAATATTTCTTTTTTTTAAAAAGCTAACAATATAATCTGCAACTCTCATTTTAGTAAACTAACATCATCAGTTGGCCATAATATTTTTTCATCAAAGCTCTGCTTAATTGGCTTAATCTTTTTTTTATTTAAAATCTTACATGTTTCATTAACTATATCATTGTAAGTTTTATAATAATTTTTCATCAAAGAATCTCCTGCTGGCGCTGGATTATTTGGTGGAGATAAAAAATGATTATTATGTTTTTTTTTTGATCTAACTGAAATTATTGACATAACCCCACTTAATATCCCAAACTCAAAAGGTGCACTATCAACAAATAAAAGGTTTTTAAATTTTTCAATAAATTTTATAACTTTATTCTCTATTTTATTTTGATTTGAAAAATATGAAAAATTTAGTATTGCTACATTGATACCATTTTTTTGTAAAATTTTTTTTGCCTTCAAAGCATCAATTAAAGTATCGGCGTAGGTAATAAGTAACAAATCTGAATGCTTATGATTATGATAAATTTTAGCATTATAAGGTTTTGTTATTTTTTTTTTTATTTTAAAATCTTCTTTGATTAAAGTTAGATATCTGTGCTCTAACATAACTGAAGGGTGATTTAGTCTATTCATATAAATTATATGGTTATAGGCTTCGCTCGGAGTTGAAGGTATAAAGATATCTAGACCATAAGATTGTAAAAACATAGAATGATAGTTTGCTGTATGTTGTGGTCCGTTTCCCCATTGTCTTCCTACCTGAACTCTAAAATTAATTGGACATTTACTTTTATTCCCAAATGTATAAGCCCATCTGCCTGCTTGAGTGAATATCAAGTCAAATGCTAGCATTGCAAACTCTACTCTCCCAAAAACAATCTGTGGTTTATAACCCTGAGTTGAAAGACCTACAACTAATCCTGTGGAAGCAGCTTCAGATAATGGTGTTTCAAAAACTTGTTTTGAAAAATTATCTGAAAAACCTGCTCCAACATTTGTTACTTCTTGACCAAAGAGTAAGTTTTTTTTGCTTTTAGATAATACAGATAATGTTGCTTTTTTTATAGCTTCAGAAAAATTCATCAGATATTCCTTAATTTTATTTTATTAAATGTTTTATAAAAAATTTTTTTATATTGAAATCTCAATTTTTTTTCAAATAAATCCAATTTTTTATTTGAAGAATTCTTCCTAATTAATTTAGACTTTAATATTAAGATAGGATCATATTTAAAAATTTTATCATACTCATCTTTTTTTCTATATTTTGATTTTTGATCCTCTTTACTAACATTAGCTCCGCTATGTTTAGCATGTCTAATGCAATCCAGATGTAATATTCCAATTTTATTATTTTTTAGAATTCTATTCTTTAAAATTTTAGTTTTTTCAAAAACTTTCGTAAAATCGTTTCCATCAGTTCTAATATACTCAGTCCTCATGCCATCACTAAATAGGTTTTTGAAATTATAGTTTTTAACCTTTCTCTTTGCCTCAGTTGCTTCAACAGCATATTTATTGTCTTCTATAACAATAAGAAGAGGTAGCTTGTAAAGACCTGCCATATTTACTGTTTCATAAAAACATCCCTCCTCTGCCGAACCATCGCCAACAAAAACAACTACAATATTTTTGTTTCCTTCCAATTTTTTTGCCATTGCTATACCGCTTGCAATCGAAGGACCTGAACCTAAAATTACCACTGATCCAGCAAAATTAACATTTTTATCAAATAAATGCATTGAACCACCCTGTCCTTTAACTGACCCCCTTTGATCTCCAAAGCATTCATAAATTAATTTTTCAATATTTCCGCCTTTGGCCAAGTAATGGCCGTGTGATCTATGATTTCCAAAAAAAGTATCTTTTTTATTACAGGCCATTGCTACACCAACAGCACTTGCTTCTTGACCAATACATAAATGAAGAAAAGATAAAATCTTATTTTTTTTATATTCTTTTGCAAAATTTTCTTCAATCACTCTTATAAGTAAGATTTTTTTTAAAGCCTCTAATAAAAAATTTTTTTTTATCATTTAAAGTTTTAAATATTAAAGTTTATTATCAAACAAAGTTGTCAACGTGGCTTATTTGAGGAATATTTTTTTCATTGTTATTATAAACTTCTTTTAAATTTTTGTTTATTTCATTATAAGGGCAACTTGGACATGTGTTTAGTGTAATTTTTTTGTAACTTTCACAATTATTTTTATCCTTCCAAAAATCCTTAAAATTTATATTTGAAATATTGCCTGTTACAAATTTTGGATTTATTCTTGTATAGCAACAAGGATAAACATCACCATTAGAAGCAATGTAAATCGAGTGATTAGAATAAAAGCAAACTAATTTATCATCATCAACTTTCAAAACATCATTCTCTCTTTCTGTTTCTATATGTATCTTAAAATTATTTGCCTCATATTCTTTTGCTCTATTTAATATTCGTTCATTAGCTCTTAATATCTCTAATGGAGTTTCTGACCTTTCTTTCATTGGCATCATATCTGGACGAAAAAAAAGATTGTTAATATTTAATTCTCTACCTAAGGCAGCAGCATTTTCAACATCCTCTTGGTTCCATTGGCTTACAACATAACTTGCATTTATTAGTGTTTGATTATTATTTAGTTTCTTTTGCTTTACTAATCTTGATATATTTTTTTTTGCATTTTCATATGCTTGATCAGGATTTTTTCCTCTAGGATTATTTGTTCTTAGATAAACTTTTTTTGACCCACCATTCATGCTCCACCTTAACCATTTAAAATTTCCTAGAGTTTCAATAACATCATCTTTTAGAGGCATACCAAAATTTGACGTTAAACCTAAATCAAAATTAAGTTTTACTGATTTTTTTAGAACCTTATCTATACCAGGATACATTAAAGGGTCGCCAACAGCGACATAAGATATTGCCTTTACTCCTATTTCTTTTAACTCATCTAATAAATCTAATAATCTATTTAGATCAAATTTTTTATTTCCTACAACATAACCGTCTTTCTGAATACTTTTTAATCTCTCAGGATCCTGTGTTACACAAAATTTACATGAAAAATTACAAAGTTCAGTTGGTTCTATTCGAACATGGATCAGTTTTCTGAAACCATCATCGTTTAGTTCGTTTAACTTTTTATTTGCTAGAATCTTATTAAACTTATAAAAGCTCATTAATTTAAATATACCTAATAATAAATAATGTTATAGTTTAAAGAAATGTCAAATCAAGTATTAGTTACGGGTGGAGCTGGTTTTATAGGCAGCCACCTAGTAGAAAAATTGGCTAATAAAGGTCTCAAAGTTTTTGTAATAGATAATTTTTCGTCTGGAAATTTAAAAAATTTATCTTCATTAAAAAAGAATATCATAATCAAAAAAATTGATATTTCTAATTATGTATCTTTAAAGAAAATTTTTATTAGAAACAAAATTGAATGTATTTTTCATTTAGCAGGTAAAGCAGATATAGTGCCAAGTATACGAAATCCAAAACTTTACTTTGATACTAACGTTAAAGGCACATTCAATTTATTAGAGTTGGCAAGAAAGTATAACGTAAAAAAAATAATTTATACTGCTTCTTCCACATGTTATGGTATACCAAGTAAATTCCCCACATCTGAAAACGAAGTTTTAAGTCCTCAATATCCCTATGCTTTAACCAAAAAAATAGGTGAAGATTTGGTACTTCATTATGGAAAGGTTTATAAACTATCTGCCATATCACTTAGATTATTTAATGTTTATGGACCACGATCAAGAACTGCAGGAACCTACGGTGCAGTGCTTGGTGTTTTTTTGGCGCAGAAATTAAATAATTATCCTCTTACAATCGTAGGGAATGGAAAACAAACCAGAGATTTTACTTATGTATCGGATATAGTTGATGCAATCTATTGTGTTTATAAAAATAAAAAAAATATTGTTGATGTGTTTAATGTTGGAAGCGGTAAAACAATTTCTGTGATGGCTTTAGCAAAAAAAATAAGCAATAAATTTATTTTTATACCTAAGAGACCTGGAGAACCTGATATAACATTTGCAAATATAAAGAAAATAAAAAAATTTTATAATTGGAAACCAAAAATAAATATTCATAATGGAATAAAAAAAGTACTTAAAAATATTGATAATTGGAAATCAGCAAAATTATGGACAAAAGATCAAATTGCTGTAGCAACTTCAGATTGGTTTAAATATTTAAAATAGTCAAAATTTAAGATGATGAATAAACTCGTTTCAATTAATAGACTTAATCAAATGATTAATAAGTTTCATAAGAAAGTAGTATTATGCCATGGTGTATTTGATTTACTTCATACTGGTCATATCGACCATTTTGAAGAAGCAAAAAAAATATCAAAAGCTGAAATTTTAATTGTTTCAATTACTGATGACAACTTTGTAAATAAGGGAATAAATAGACCAATTAATAAGATCAATGATAGAGTTAAAATCTTATCTTCAATTTCAGTTATAGATTACATAGTTGTGAACAAAGCAATAACTGCAATTGAATTATTAAAAAATTTAAAACCAAATTATTATTGTAAAGGTCCAGATTATAAAAACTTTAAAAAAGATATTACTGATAATATCCTATTAGAAAAAAGAACAGTGCAGAAGTATGGGGGAAAAATAATTTTTACAAATTCACCCACAAAAAGCTCTAGTAATTTAATAAATAGTCATTTTAAAAATTTAAATAAATTTCAAGAAGATTTTATAAAAAATTTAAAAAAAGATAGCTCAGTCAAAATAAAAAATATTTTTACAAAATTTAAAAAATTAAAGATATTAATTGTTGGAGAAATAATAATTGATGAATATATTTTTTGTGAGGCTTTAGGAAAATCTGGCAAAGAGTCTGTATTAACTTTTAGAAATTTAAAAAAAGAGAAATATTTAGGCGGTTCATTAGCTGTAGCAAACCATCTCTCAAGTTTTGTATCAAAAATTGATGTTGTAAGTTATAATGGAAAATCAATAAATTCTTTTAAAAAAAGGCTGCCAAAAAATGTTAATTTAAGATCCTTTAAAAAAGATAAAACTAATACAGTTGTAAAAACTAGATATATAGATCACATAGATAATAGAAAATTTATGGGAATTTACGACATAAATGACACAATTCTAAATCAAAAAGAGGAGAATTTATTACTTTCAAAATTAAAAGATATTAAAAAATTTGATATAGTAATAGTTTGTGACTATGGTCATGGATTAGTAACAGAAAAAATATCAAAATATATTTCGAAAAATTCAAAATTTTTATGTGTAAACGCTCAAGTTAATTCTTCAAATCTTAGCTATCATTCTATAAGAAAATATAAAAATACCGACTGCGTGGTAGTAAATGGATTAGAATTAAGACATGAAAAAAGAGATAGGTATACTGATATAGAAAAATTAGCTAAAGAGATGAGAAAAGAAATTAAATCAAAAAACATTGCTGTAACTCAGGGAAAGAATGGAGCTTTTATAGTAAATAATAAAGGGGAAATTACTAATTGCCCTGCATTTGCAACAAAAATTATTGATAAAGTTGGTTCTGGTGATGCACTATTAGCAATATTGTCAATTTTTTTACAACAAAAAAATGATGAAAAACTATCTCTTTTTGCCTCTTCACTGGCAGCAGCACAATCGGTAGAGTCAATTGGAAATAGTTTAAGACTGGATTATTTAAAGTTGTTAAAATCAATTACATATATGCTTAAATAAAATGAAAAATCAAAAAGAAACCTTTAATGCTGCTGTTTTAACAAAAATTAATAATCCACTTAAAATTTTAAAATTAAAATTTCCAAAAGATTTAAAAAAAGGTCAAGTTTTAGTGAAATTAAAATCTAGTAGTATTTGTGGAGCTCAAGCAAATGAAATTACAGGAATTAAAGGGCCTGACAAATATTTGCCTCACATGATGGGTCATGAAGGTTTTGGAACAGTTTTAAAAATTGGGCCTGGAGTAAAAAAAATTAAAAAAGGTCAGGATGTTATAATGCATTGGAGAAAAGGTAATGGAATAGAAGCTGAGGGTGCAAGTTATCATTCAGAAAGATTAGGAAAAATTAATTCTGGAAAGGTTACAACATTTTCAGAAGTGTCAATTGTATCTGAAAATAGAGTTACTTCTATAAAATTACCAAAAGAAATAGAAAAAATTGCACCGTGTTTTGGTTGTAGTTTAACTACAGCCTTTGGTGTTGTTCACAATGATTGTAAAATGAAAATTAATGAGAATGTTATTATATTTGGTACTGGAGGCTTGGGCATGTCTATAGCAGCAATGGCAAGATCTTATGGTGTAAAGGATATTACTTTTGTTGATAAAAAATATAATAAATTCAAGTTAAAATTTATAAAAAAATTAAAATTAAATAAAAATCATATTTTGTCACCAAATATACTTTTTAAGAAAAATTTGAAATTAAGATATAATCATGTAATTGATACAACAGGTGATATTAATCTTATATCATTTGGTTTTGATTTATTAAAAAAAAACGCAAATCTTGTTCTGGTAGGGCAACCAAGAGTTGGGAAAAATTTAAAATTAAATAATGCATTAAGTTTTTTTGAGGGAAAAAAGATATTTGCTAGTGATGGTGGAAATATTACGCCTTCTTCAGATTTAAAAAAAATTGCAAAACATGTAATAAATAATTTTCAATACTTTAAAGGCTTTATTTCTCATAACATTTTTTTGAAAGACATTAACAAGGGCTTCAGATTATTAAAAAAAGGTGAAGCTTTAAGAGTTAGTCTCAAATTTTAATTATTATTAAAATATTAAAGATGACCATAAAAGCTAAGTTAAAAATATTAATTAAAAATTTATTAACTAATTATAAATTATCTTTTTTGTTACTGTATCCTTTAATTTTTGTTTTATGTTTAATTAGATTGATAACTTTTTTGAATTTTAAAAAAAAGAATATAAATTTAGAATTTAAAGATAATTTAAATGAAAAAAATTTAGACATAGAGTCAGGTAAAACTCATATAAATTTTAAAAAAAATAGTACAAAAATAACTTTGGTTTTAAGAATTGCTGAAATTAATAATGAAATCAAAGTTGCTTGTAAAAAATATGACATCAACTTTGATAAACTCAATTATGATTTAGTTACAAATATTCAGTCACATCAAGCTACAAATAAAACTACATCTAGCTCACTATATTATTGGATTTTTAAACTTTTATTCAAATTCCCAAAAACATCGACTATAATTTTTTGCTCATTTCATGGATTAATTATAAAAAATATTTATTTTAAAGATAATAATTTTGATGGAAAAATTGCTAATTATTTAGGTCTTAATTTTTTGTTAAAAAATTTTAGTCAATATAATTTTGATAAAAACCAAGAAAAAAAAATAATTAACGATTACATAAACAAATTTAATGATCATTATTCTCTATCGTTAGTAAAACATTTTGCCGAATTTAATTTATCTAATGCAAGTACTTTGAAAGAAATTTCCAAAATTTATTTTAGTAAATTTGAAAATGATAAATTAAAAAAAAATTATTTTTTAGGTTCTTCTCTCTATGCTTTTGGTCATATGCTGGCATTTATTGATTATCATTACAGAATTAATTCTAAGGATATAAAGATTGTTCTTTCGCCACATTGGATTGCGAATAGCTGTTTGGCATATTATTTAAAAAATAAATATTCTAGTTGTATAATAAATCATGACTACTTTATTAGTATTGCGCAAAAACAAAAATTTGGAGATGATACGATAACTGATTTATTTAATCATAAAGACTCAGTATACAATTTAACTTATAAAGAGTATTTAAAAACCAATACTGTATCATCATCTATAGATGATAAAATAATCAATAAAATTTTAAATAAAGCTAATTACAAAAAAATTTCAATTAACCATAAGTATATCTGTTTTTTTAATAGAGATACCTCTTTTAAAAAAGAAAATTTTACTTTAAATGCAAATGACCAAGATAGAGTATGTGATGTAGATATTTTTTTACCTGTAATAGACTTCTTTTTAAAAAAAAATTTAAAAATAGTAGTTATGGGAAATCCAGGACAACAAAAGATTAAAAGCAAAGATCCAAATATTATTGATTATGCAAATAGTAAATACAAAAATGATTTTAATGACATATTGTTATCACAAAATTGTGAGTTTTTCTTAAACGGCGGATCATCAAGCAATGAATTTATACCTCCATTATTTAGAAAATTTTCATTAAATCTTGAGAGACCCTTTAATAGAAAACCCAAATTTCACGATCTTGCATATTACACTATAAGACCAATGTATAAAAAAGAGAAATTGATGAATTTTGAGGATTATTTTAATGATGAGCTATTTTCTAGTGAAGATTTTAATATTTTAAAAAAACTTGATTATAAACTTGAACATACGTCTAGTAAAGATTTATTAAGTGCTGCAGAAAATTTTTGGGAAGCTTTTAATGGTAGAAAGAATTCATTTATAAAAAAGAAAATTGAAAAAGGAAATATTAATAATTATTATAATTTATTATAAACTAAAATTTCATTCTTTTATTACAGTATTTATTCCAAAATCCTCATTTAATGGAGGTGTAGAATTATAATGAAACAGTCTTCTAAGTTCTTTAGTAGTGTTTTTTCCAAATTTTTCTCCAAGCATTTCTGGGAATCTAAAATATGGCTTAACAAACCAGGGACCGTAGTAAGTGAACATACTCCATCTCCTTTTTTCTGTTGGAGGTCCCCCTTTATGCCAGGTTCCACCATCAAATAAAATAATTGAACCCCTTTTACCTTTCATTAACTTTTGTTCATCTTCATAACCATGTCTATTTGGTCTATTTCTTCTTAGATGACTTTTGGGAACATATAATGTTCCTCCATTATCTTTGGAAAATTCATCAAATAATGTAACTGCAATAAATGTAAACCCTTTATCTAATCTTGTTCCACCAACATAATGAGAGTCTGTATGCCAAGCTTCTCCCATGTTTTCACCTTTGTTATTAACAGATTTATCTATACTTCTATTTACAATTGTCGAATTAACCAAAACATAATCTTCATCAATTAATTTAATTAAAATATCGTCTACATTTTTATTGTAAATTAGGTTAGCTAAATTCACGTCGTGTCGGTAAGGATTTTTAATTAATTGACAATTGCTGTTGAGATTGATTTTTTTTCTTTTAAATTCATCAATTATTTTTTCAAATTTATCAATATATTCGTCGCATTCATCTATTGTAAATTGGTCTTCTAAAATTGTAATTCCTTTTTCTTTAAGTTCTAATATTTTTTTTGATAAATCTATGTTCGTCATTAATCATCAAATGAAAATTTACTATAATGATCTTCCGGGAATATCTCTCTAGCATCTACAGGTTTAAAAATTGAAGTTCCTTTTTTACTCATAAAATTTTTAACAAATCCAGTGTCCTCACCTGCTAAACATGCATGACTATATTCTCTAAACCTTTTAAAACTAAAACCATGCTCTGATATTTCCTTAAGTGTATTTTCATATACATTTCCTATTTTAATGTGAACATATGGGCAAGATAACACATCACCTATCGGAGTAATATAAACTCTATTTACCGTATTGCACCCTATGACAGACTCGTAGTTTCTATCAAATGGGTCCCACAGGTTCCTCATTATATTTTTGTGCTCTTTTCTCATTTCAATTAAAAATTTTTTATCTTCTTCATTAACCATAATATCAGTCAAATTTTGCCATAAACCTGAAGGAGTAGCCACATTTAGAAGTGTTTTGTATTTCTTATCTCTCGAGTATTTTAACATTAATTTAATATCTTCTGACTTAGCATTGTAATGGCCAACTGTAATATTCAAATAAGGATGCATACCTGCTTTTTGTACAAATTCTAAAGCTTGCATAGCTTTTTTCCACGAACCTTTTTTTCCTCTAAATTTATCATGAACTTCTTCATCCATACTATCAATACTTACAGAAACTCTATTTACTCCATGGTCAGCTAACTTTTTTGCAGTATCTTCATTCATATGCCAACCATTTGTGGTTACATACATATAAAATCTTTCAGTTTTTATTGCTTTAAGCGTAGAAAACAAAATATCAGGTCTTAAAAGTAATTCTCCTCCTTGCAGATCCCATTCGAAAATTCCAAGTTCATCTGCTTGATCAGCAATCTCAGCAATTTTTTCTGGAGGTAAAAAATCTTTAACTCTTGTTCCTTTTGGAGACTCTGTAAAACAATGCTCACATCTTAAATTACAAGCATTGTTTAAATTCATATCAATTCCTCTTTGTTTGGTTCCTATCTTTCCATCATTATTTTTCAAATATGTATGAAAATCTTTAAGTTTTTGGACCAACCTTGGTTTTTGTAGTAGCATTTTTTAAATTTCTATTTTGTATTTTTTTAAAATTTCTCCGCCTTTGTCAAATGAGCTAAATTCAATAATGTCATCTGTTTCGAAAGTAATATCAAAAACACTCTCAATTTCACTAATTAAAGTCATATGACCAATTGAGTCCCATTCATTAATTGTATTGTATTCAAGATTTTTATCAAGTAATTTTGGATCAATAGAAAATGTATCAATAAATGTTTTTTTATATTTTTCGAGGTTTGTCATTTTAGATTTTTTTTTATTACAATATACAGATATAGAAAAAAAAAATTATATCAACTCATGATTAAAAAAAAATACACACAGATATTACCTTTATTAACAAAGAAATCCTCAGATTTGATAATATATGATGATGAAAATGGAGATATAAATTTTAGTCAATTTATAAAAATTGAAAATTTCATTAAGAAGAATTTAAAAAGAAAATGTTTAATTCTATTTATAGGAGATAATGACTCAACAAGTATTGCTCACTATTTGGCTTTTATTAGACAGTGCCACTGTCAAATTATGTTGGAAAAAAATGTTACTGACAATAATCTTAAACAAATAAATTTAAAATTTAAGCCTGAATATATATTCATATCTAAAAATAGACCATTAATTAATGGATACAAAATTTTAAAAACTATAGGAAATTATCATTTACTAAAATCTGATATCATAAATTATTCTGTTATTAAAAAAGAATTAGCATTACTTATTCCAACTTCAGGAAGTACTGGTGAGTCAAAATTTGTTAAAATTACATTTGAAAATTTATTTGAAAATACAATTTCAATTATAAAATATTTAAATCTTAATCAAAAAGATATTGGTATTAGTACTCTTCCTATCTCTTATTCTTATGGCATCTCTGTCATTAATTCACATCTTTTCAATGAAAGTAATTTTGTATGCAATAAACATAGCTATTTAGAAAAGAAATTTTGGCATTCAATAAAAAAATATAATGTAACTAATTTTTCTGGTGTTCCATTTAGTTTTGAATTACTTGATAGAATTAATTTTTATGATTTTGATTTTCATAACGTGAAATTTTTTACACAGGCTGGAGGAAAATTAAATTCAGAGATTATTAAAAAGATCTGTAATCAATTCATAAATAAAAATATTAATTTTTTTGTAATGTATGGTCAAACCGAGGCTTCTCCTAGAATTTCTTATATTGAGCTTAAAGATTTAATAAAAAAACCTGAGAGTGTAGGAAAGCCTATACCTGGGGGGAGAATAATTATTTCAAAAGGAAAAATTGGTGAAGTAATTTATATTGGAAAAAATATTTATAAAGGGTATGCGAATAATAGGGCCGATTTAAAAAAATTATCAAATATTAAAAAATTAAAAACTGGTGATTTGGGATTTTTGGATAAAGATGGCTTTTTATTTCTTAAGGGAAGGCTTGACAGGGATGTAAAAATTTATGGAAGAAGAATTAATTTAGATGTAATAGAAAATTATATTAACAATTTTAAAGAAAAAAAATACTTATGTATTAAAAGTAATCAAAACTTATATATAATTTATATAAAATCAATAAATGAAACGGTTATGAAAAAAAAAATATTAAATGAATTTAACATACCGATAAACATTATTAAATTTAAAAAATTGCATAAATTACCTATAAATAAAAACAATAAAATATCATACTCAAAAATTTTAATTGATGAATAAATTACAAAACCTAATCAGTCTTGGGCCATATGGCTTAAATAAAAGGCAAAAAAACAAAATTTTTAATCAAGCAATATTTGAGCTTAACAACCATCATATAAAGAATAATGAAATTTATAAAAGAATTTCAAATCATATAATATGGAAAAATCGAAAAAAAATTGACCAATTTATACCAATACCAATTAGATTATTTAAAATAAAAGATCTAAGTAGTGTTGATAAAAAAAAAATTATCAAGAAATTGCACTCCTCTGGTACATCCGGTCACTCAAAATCTAAGATATTTTTAGATAGAGAAAACGCTATTGATCAAGTTAAAGTATTAAAATCAATAATGGAAACAATTTTAGGTAACAAAAGATATCCAATGCTAATATTTGAAAAAAAACCTGATTTAAATAAAAGATTTGAAATGACGGCTAGCTCCGCTGCTATAAATGGCTTTTCTATATTTGGCAAAGATCATACATTTTTGTTAGATGATAATAACAATTTTATGTTGAATGAATTCAATCAATTTATAAAAAAATATGAAAAACAAAAAAAACTTATTTTTGGATTCACTTATAATATTTATAAACATCTTCTAAAGAATAATGATTTAAAAAAAATTTCAAATTCGATTATTATACATGGTGGAGGTTGGAAAAAACTTGAAAAATTAAAGATTAATAATCAAAAATTTAATTCTCTAATAAGAAAAAAATTCAACATAAACAAAATTTATAATTATTATGGCTTAGTTGAACAAACTGGATCAATATTTTTAGAGTGTGAAAAGGGCTATATGCATAGTTCAATATTTTCAGAAATAATTATTAGGAATAAAAATTTAGAAATTCAAAAAAATGGTCAGGCTGGATACATTCAGCTACTATCTCTTTTACCCAAAAGTTATCCTGGTCATAATATTTTAACTGAAGATTTGGGGAAAATAATCGGTGAGGATGATTGCAAATGTGGAAAAAAAGGAAAGTATTTTCAAATCTTAGGTAGAATTAAGGAAGCAGAAGTTAGAGGTTGTAGTGATACAAAATGATATAAAGAATTTTAAATTAAAACTATTTTTTCCCTATGATAAAAAAATATTGGCCTTTCTCGATGAGTTTTCAAAAAATATAAGAAAACATCCTTCATTTAAATTATTTCCAGATCTTCATTTTTTATCTCTATGGTGTTCAAAGAAAGAAATAATTAAAATTAAAAATACTATAAATAATAATGAACAAAGATTTGCTAGGGGACTTATTCTGCATATTACACCGTCAAACCTTCCAGTGAACTTTGCATATTCCTTTATTGTAAGTCTTCTTGCAGGAAATTCAAACATTGTTAAAATTCCTAGTAAAGATTTTAAAGAAACCAAAATAATCTTAGAAACTATTGATAATATATTTAACCAAAAAAAATTTAATTTATTAAAAAAAAGTAATTACTTTATAAAAACAGATAGAGAATCTGAAATTATTAAGGAAATCTCAGCAAAAAGTGATGCCCGAATAATTTGGGGCGGTGACAACACGGTTAAATATTTTAAGAATACTTATAGT
>MDTC01168704.1_pt1 | contig 17691 bp, 13 predicted proteins | sample 811181 | NCBI WGS metagenome assembly MDTC01 (sample SAMN05326644, study PRJNA326480) | marine metagenome | isolation source: seawater | place: Pacific Ocean: North | collected 2011 | reverse complement strand
TCCAATAGTACCAGTATTACCTTCAAACCTTCTTCGAATAGAAATCAGGTTATCTTTTTTTTCTTTTTCACCAAGAACTAGCATCATATTTATTTTTTCAAGCTCAGCCTGCCTGATCTTTGCACCAATTTTATCAGGCTTATCATTTATAATTGCTCTAATCCCTATTTTTTTTAATTCTCTAAATATAAATGTTGCATAATCAAATATTTTTTCGGAAATAGGAAGCACAGCCACCTGAACTGGAGCTAACCAAAGCGGAAAGTTCCCTCCAAAATGCTCAATTAAAAAGCCTATAAATCTTTCATGGGTACCTAAAGGCGCACGGTGAATGCAAAGAGGTGTGCATCGCTCACCTTTTTTATCTGTGTAGGTTAATCCAAATTTTTCAGGAACAGCAAAATCTACTTGGTTAGTAGCTAAAGTAAATTCTTTTCCAATAGCGCTCCAGACTTGCACATCTATTTTAGGGCCATAAAATGCTGCTTCGCCTTCAACTTCCTCAAATTCAAAATCACCTTCTAAAAGAGCCTCTCTTACCCATTGTTCCGTCTCAATCCAAAGTTCAGGAGCATTTACATATTTTTTTCCTAAACCATCTTCACTATGAAGACTTAACCTCATCTTATATTTTTTAATACCGAAAACCTTAAAATAATAGAGATACATATTACATACATTCAAAAATTCTTCCTTAAATGATTCTTTTGAACAATAAATATGCGCATCGTTCATTTGAAGACTTCTTACTCTCATTAAACCAAAAAGTTGACCGGATTTTTCATATCTATAGCAAGTACCGTACTCTGAAAATCTAAGAGGAAGATCACGATAACTTCTTGGTATAGATGAATAAATCTTATGGTGATGAGGACAGTTCATTGGTTTTATGTAATAATCAGTTCCATCTACATCCATAGCTGGATACATAGACGATTTGTAATGATCGAGATGTCCAGATTTTCGGTAAAGGTTACCCTTTGTTAAGTGAGGAGTACGAACTTGATCATATCCAGCCTTCTTTTCAGTTTCCTTGGCTAGTGACTCTAATTCTTCAATTATTACGGTTCCTTTGGGTAACCACAGAGGAAGACCAGGACCGACCTCTTCATCAAACGCAAAAAGACCAAGATCCTTTCCTAATTTTCTATGGTCGCGCTTTTTAGCTTCTTCAAGATTATGCAAATAATTCCTTAAAGCTCTCTTTGAGGAAAATACAGTTCCGTAAATTCGCTGAAGCATTTTATTGTTTTCATCACCTTTCCAATATGCTCCAGAAGTTGATAGAAGTTTAAAGTATCTTATTTTTGATGTATTCGAGACATGAGGCCCTCTGCACAGATCAGTGAAATTAGATTGTTTATATAATGAAATTGTATCATCTTGATTAATTTGACTAATTATTTCAACCTTGTAAAACTCTCCCATTTTTTCAAAAATCTTTACCGCCTCACTAGCAGAAGATTCATATCTTACGATTTCTTGATTTTGCCTACTTAACTCTTTCATTTTTGCTTCAATTTTAGTGAGGGAATCTTCGGAAAATGAAACATCTAAATCAAAATCATAATAAAAACCGTTTTGAATAGTTGGACCGATAGTGAATTTTGCATTTGGATATAATGCTTTTACAGCCTGAGCCATTAAATGGGCTGTAGAATGTAATAGTGTGTCATGTCCTTCTGGAGTTTCGCCCGTAAAAAGTTCAATAGTGCTGTCGTTTAAAATTTTAAAATTAAGATCTTTTAGATCACCATTAATTTTTGCAACTACAGCCTCTCTTCCTAGTTGCGGACCAATTGAGTCAGCAATATCCTGAGCAGATACGCCGACGGGATAGCTTTTTACAGATTTATCTGGAAATGTAATATGTATGTTTTTCATTACTAAAGTGTGGGCGATGACGGAGTCGAACCGCCGACCTCTACGATGTCAACGTAGCGCTCTAACCAACTGAGCTAATCGCCCATTATGCCAATTTGTTAAAAATTTCTAAATGGTAATAAGGTAATTTATATCTATTGAGAAAGAAATATATTATCAAATACGACCGGGTCATACATTATATCCATTGCTTTTTTTATATCTAAATCATTCCTTGCTGAAACCTTAAACCTTCCAGAAACACCATTAAAATAATCAGCAAACTCAACCAACAACCAATGGTAAATTTCATTTTTTTCAGCATCAAATTGATTAATAGAAATTTCTTCAAAGTATGAATCTAAAATATCTAAAGCCCCTTGTATTTGGACACTATTTGAATCTAGATTCAATAAATTTTCTTTCATTTTTATATAATTTGACTCACCTTTCATTTTGACCTGAACATCATTTGACTCGAAATAATTCTGGAAATCATTTAACAGAGATGGATCTCCTTCTACTTCCTCGAATGAATTATACTTAATTTTGTTTTTCTGCACAAAGCTAAAGAAAAGCCCTTTACGCAACGATGCAGATAAAAGCGGTTCAATTTTATTTAATTCTACTTTATAATCTGGTATAATTCCACCAAGGCCAGAAACGGATCTGCCTCCCTTAGTAAAAAAAATAGAATCTACGCTAGATGTATCTGCTAGCAATTCTTTTGGTAGATAACCCGGTTTTTGAATTAATCTTCCACTTGGAATAAAATATTTTGCAGAAGTTATCTTTACAGATCTTTCCCTGTCAATATTAATTACAGTTTGGACTAATCCCTTTCCAAAGGTAGGGCGGCCAATTATTACACCTCTATCAACGTCCTGCAAAACACCAGCAACAATTTCACTTGCAGAAGCACTTCCCTGATTTACGAGTACAGTAATTTTTATATTATTAGGAACCAATGGATCTGACTTACTATAGTATTTTCTTTTTGATTTGTATGTTTTACCTTCTGTATAAACTAACAATTGCCCTTTTTCTGTAAACATATCTAGTATATTTACAGCAGAGTTTAATAAACCACCTGGATTGTCTCTCAAGTCTAGAATTAATCCAGTCATATTATTATCGATTAAACTTTCAATAGCATCTTTCATTTCTTGATCTGAGTTTCTTGAAAATCTGGTGAGCCTTACATATCCAGTTTGCTCATCAAACATACCAAAATAGGATATGTCCTTAACTTTTATACTTTCCCTTAAAAGTCTGAATTCAATAGGCTCGGATTCACCAAACCTTTGAATAATTAACACAACTTTGGAGCCTTTTTGGCCTCGAATTAATTTGGCCGCTTGGTCCATTGTTAAATTTTTTGTTTCGTAACCATCAATTTTAATTATTACATCACCACTTTGAATTCCAGCCCTTTTCGCAGGCGAATTTTCCATTGGTGTTATGACAGTTAATTGATTTTCTCTTTTACCAATTGAAATTCCTATTCCTCCGTATTTTCCTTTTGTTAAAATTTCAATCCCATCTTTTTCCTCATTCTCCATGTAAGCAGTGTAAGGATCTAATTCTGAAAGCATATTATTAATACTTAACTTTGTAAACGAGTCTAAGTCAATTTCATCAACATAATTAGTAATAACCTGTCTGTAAACATCGTTTATTAAAGATTGGTTTTTTCGGACGCTCTTATATAGATCATTAGATCCTTGCCCAAATGTAAATGCTAAAGCAACCAAAAATAGGCAAAGAATAGTTTTGTAATTTTTTTTATTCACGATTTAGATAATTTAATATTTTGTCCCAAATATAACTATGAATACTAATAACAGATTTATAGCCATCTAATACAATAAACCTATTCGAGGATTCTTTAGCTAAATTTAGATAAGTCTTCCGAACTTCATTTTGAAAATCGACACCTGCACTTTCTATTCTATCGGGAGAAGATATCCTAACTCTTTTCATAGCATCTTCAGGGCTAATATCAATGAGAAAAGTAAGATCTGGAACCAGATCTTGAGTGGCAAAATTATTTATTTTTTTTAAAATATTAATATCCAGCTTCCTACCCCCTCCTTGATAAGCTAATGTAGAATCAGAAAATCTATCAGCTAATACGGTAATTCCTTTTTTTAGTAATGGTTTTATAGTTTCGCAAGTAAGTTGCGCCCTACTTGCTATCATTAATAGTGCCTCGGTTTGGTAATTCATAGAAAGGTTACCGGGATTAAGTAAAATCTTTCGAATTTCTTCAGAAATTTTTATTCCTCCTGGCTCTCTAACTAATTCAACTTTGTCATTTTTCGATAAAAGCTTATCAAATAAAAGCTTGACCTGAGTACTTTTACCGCATCCATCTATACCTTCGAAAGATATAAAAAGTCCTTTATTTGAAGTAGACATTTCTATCACTTTTCCCAATTAAAATTACACATTCACCTTTTGCTTTATTTTCAGAAAAATAAATCACTAATTGAAGTAGCGTTCCCCTTTTTATTTCCTCATACTTTTTGGTTAATTCCCTAGCTAGCACAGCAGGACGGTCACCAAAGAATTCATATAATTGATTCAAAGTCCTTTTTAATCTATTTGCTGACTCATAATATATAACAGTTGCATCAATATCCTTAACTTTATGCAGCCTCTTATTTCTACCTTTTTTTGGAGGTAAAAAACCTTCAAATAAAAAACGATCAGTAGGAAGTCCAGATGTGGTTAAGGCAGTCAATAAAGCGCTTGGACCGGGAATAGATTCAATTTTCACTCCAGCACTAATTGCTTCCCTAGTAAGCTTATATGCAGGATCCGATATACTGGGTGTCCCAGCATCCGTGATAACAGCAATATCTAGTCCATTTATTAAAAAATTTATTAAAAACGGAATTCGAACGTTCCGATTGTGTTCAAAATAACTTATCATTTTTGTTTTAATTTTATAATGATTTAATAATTTTTTAGAGTGCCTAGTATCCTCTGCGGCAATCAAGTAGACATTGCTCAAAGTCCTAACAGCCCTATAAGTAATATCTTCTAGATTTCCTATAGGAGTAGAAACCAAATATAAAACACCTTTAGACTTAACCAATTTTATATTTTTTTTAAAGAATTAATTAACATCTCAAAGGCAATATCGATTTCCTCCTTTGATATGTTCAAGTGTGGTCTAAAACGAACAGACTTATGTCCACAACCTAAAATTAAAGCACCTTCTTCTTCCATATTTGCTATTAGTTTATCTCTAGAAGTTGAAGTATCAAGATCAAAGGCGCAGAAAAGACCCCTTCCTCTTGAGTTGGAAACTTTATTTCTAAAATCATTTTCTAGGTTCCTCAATTTGCTAAGTAAATATTGACCGTTTATCATAGCATTATCCAACAATTTCTCTGTTTGAATAATTTCTGCATAAATAGTAAATCGGACCATATCTACAAGGTTACCTCCAAAAGTTGAATTTATTCTGCTTGATTCATTGAAAACGTGATTCTCAACTTCATTTAACCTATTGCCAGCAAAAACACCGCATACCTGTGTTTTCTTTCCAAAACTAATGATATCAGGTTCGATTGCGACACAATGTGTATTACAATTAAATTGGCAGGATGGCTCGCAAAAATGTTGATGCGCCCACATTTTCCCAGTGATACCTATGCCAGTCTGAACTTCATCAAAAATGAGAAGAAAGTTATTTTCAAGTGATAGGGTTTTGAGTTCCTTGAAATATTCATATCGGAAGTGATTGTCTCCACCTTCACCTTGAATTGGCTCCAAGATAAGACATGCAACATCATCTCTCGACTTATTTAATATGTCTTTTAACTCATTAATTGATTTTATTTCGAGCTTTTTAACATCTGCAATATTTTTGTCATTTTCCGGAAAAGTAATGCAGGGGTTTGTAATTCTAGGCCAATTAAACTTAGGGAAATATTGAACCTTACGCTTATCAGGAGAGTCTGTCAAAGACATAGTATATCCAGTTCTTCCATGGAAACAATCTTTTAAATGTACAACTAAATTTTTTCCTGGTAATTTACCTGATTGTAAGTTTTTCTTAGATTTCCAGTCAAAAGCAATTTTTAAAGCATTCTCAACCGCCAATGCCCCTCCTTCAATGTAGAAAGCATATGGTAAATAACTTGGCTGAACTAATTTCCCCATTGTCTCAACAAATTCTGCCATCTGAGCAGAATAAATATCTGAATTAGCAGGCTTGTTGATAGATGCTATTTCCAACCTTTTTGCATTATCCAAAACATATGGATGATTATATCCAACAGACATTGAGGCATACATAGAAAACAGATCTAAATATTCTCTACCATTTATCCCATCTACTAACCATGATCCATGACTGTTTTTAAGATCAATTACAGGATTCATTCCATCAGCAAGCATGTGCTTTCCTATTGTAGATCTTACATTTTTGTAATCAATTATCATATATTATTTCTCTAATTTAAATTTAATTCCTTGAGCTAGTGGTAATTCGTCACTCCAATTGATAGTATTTGTTTGGCGTCTCATATACTGTTTCCAACTATCAGAACCAGACTCTCTTCCACCACCTGTCTCTTTTTCGCCTCCAAAAGCTCCACCAATTTCTGCACCTGAAGTTCCTATATTTATATTTGCGATACCGCAATCTGAACCAACTGAGCTTAAAAATAACTCAGAATTTTTAACACTCTGTGTGAACATAGCGGAAGATAACCCTTGCGGCACGTTATTGTGCATTTGAATAGCCTCATCAAGAGTTTTATATGTCATCAAGTATAGAATAGGAGCAAACGTTTCATCTTGAACAATACTCCAATGATTTTCCGCTTTTATAATAGTAGGCAGAACATAATTGGTTTCGCCATTGTATTTTTCTCCACCAAAAATAACTTCACCACCTTGATCTTTTACTTTTTTTATTGCAGATAAAAAATCACTTACAGCATCTTGGTTAACCAATGGTCCCATTAAAGTACCTTCTTCAAGAGGATCCCCAATTTTGACTTGTTTATAAGCATTTATTAATAATTCTACAAACTTGTCATAAATAGAATTATGAATAATAAGTCTTCTAGTGCTAGTACATCTTTGCCCTGCAGTTCCCACAGCTCCAAAAACAACTGCAGGCACTACAAGTTTCATATCAGCCGTCTCATCAACAATAATGCAATTATTACCCCCTAATTCAAGTATTGATTTTCCAAATCTTTTGGATACAACTTCACTGACATGTCTGCCCATCTTAGTTGAACCAGTAAATGAGACCAGTGGTATACTCATATCATTTATTAATGATTCACCAATTTTTGATCCCCTACCTATAACAAGACTAAATATGTTAGGGAGATCACTTTTAGATGTAACCTCATTACAGATATTCTGAACAGCAATAGCGCATAGTGGAGTTAAAGAAGAAGGTTTCCAAAGTATCGTATTCCCACAAATAGCAGCCAAAAATGCATTCCAACTCCATACCGCCACAGGGAAATTAAATGCTGAAATCACACCCGTAACCCCCAAAGGATGCCATTGCTCATACATTCTATGGTTTTTTCGTTCAGAATGCATTGTCTTTCCATACAACATTCTTGATTGCCCCACAGAAAAATCAGCGATATCAATCATCTCTTGAACTTCCCCATCACCTTCTTGCTTTATTTTACCCATTTCCAAAGCAACTAGGCTACCAAGTGCATTCTTATTGTCTCTTAAAGCATTACCTACATTGCGAATAAATTGCCCACGCTCTGGAGCAGGAACTTTTCTCCATTCAAGAAATGATTCATTTGATGCTTTAACTATCTCTATATATTCTTTCTTACTACAATTATATACTGATGCTATTAAGTCACCATTAGAAGGGTTAAACGACTCAGTAAATCCATCATTTTGTCCTCTTGTCCAATTGCCAGGGCCCGAGCAGCCACCGTAATTAATTTCTTTGATTCCGAGTTTTTTTAAAAAATCCATAATTATAAATCCTTAATTACTTCACGGATAGCACTTACTAGGCTATCAATCTGGTTTTTGCTTATTGTTAGCGCCGGAGCTAATCGAACAGTGGTGCGATGTGTTTCCTTAGCATAAACACCTTGGTTCAATAATCCCAAAGAAACTGCATGTCCATCTAGCTTTGGGTGATCGTGCATTTCAAAGGCAGTAAGTAGGCCTTTTCCCCTAACCTCTTTAATCTTATTGGGAAATTCGTTCATTAGATCACTCAAGAGAGAAACTAAATATTTTCCCTGTTTTTTAGCGTTTTCTGCCAGACGCTCCTCTATTAGGACTTTAATAGCGTAGGTTCCAACAACAGAAGCAAGTGGGTATCCACCAAAAGTGGATCCTTCACTCCCAGGCGTAAGCACCTCCATTACATCTTTTCTGCCGGCAACAAAAGATACTGGCAGAATACCTCCCCCTGCGGCTTTCCCACATCCCATTATATCCGGTTTAATTCCTGATAGCTGATGTGCAAAATTTGCTCCGGTTCTTCCAAACCCCGTCTGGACCTCGTCTACAGCTAATAAAACGTTATGTTTTTTACAAAGTTCAGAAACAACAGTTAAATAGTTGTCATCTGGAATTATCACTCCAGCCTCACCTTGAATTGGTTCGACCATAAAACATGCTATTCTTTCACCTTTTTTATCGAAAAGATCACTAAGAGCCTCAATGTTATTAAAAGGCACTAGCTCTATTCCTGGAACGAAAGGTCCAAAACCATCCTTTGAATCAGGGTCGTCAGACATCGAGACCGCTGCAAGAGATCGACCATGAAAATTACCTTTGGCACCAACCATTAAACATCTATCTTGTGGAATTTTTTTAATTTTATATCCCCATCTTCGTGCAATTTTAAATGAAAGTTCCCAAGACTCTACGCCTGCAACTTTAGGTATTATTTTATCCATTCCAGTAATTCCTGAAGCTGCGAGGAGAAAAGCACTCATATATTTATGCCGAATTGAACGTGGAACAGTAGGTAATTTTTCTTCTTTCAAGTGTTTTACTACTGCATTAACAATTGTCTTGTTTAGTTGACCTTGATTTACTGCGGAATAACAGCACAGACCATCTAGTAGCTCAGTCTCAATAAATTTATTTACATCCTCAGGATGGGGCTTCCTAGCTAATAGAGTAGACGAATCTTTAACTGATGAAACTACAACATCCTCTAGCGGTGAATAGTTTTGCCCACCCTTTTCTAACTCAATTTGCTCATGTTGCTTTGGGGTTAAGTCGCCAATTCTTATTCCATTAACAGATAAATCATCTCCGAAGCCACTTATTTCTAATTTATGCATAAGATATCTTTTTTGTGATCAAAATATGTTGAAATTTAACTAATATCTCAAAATATACCTTTATAGAATTAATATAATTACATTAGACCCTTTTGTGCCATATCTTATGCCATCTACATTCAAAATCTGTAGAGATTTTTTAAATGAATTTATTATCATTCCAGATTATATAATTCAGCAAGTTAGGGATTTTACCTTTTAGGTTATATATATTATAAAATTTCTTTTATCAATTTTTTTAGTACCCACTTTTTAAATCTATCCAGACTTTTGATAAATTCTATTTATGATAAAAAACATAGTAAAGGAATTCTAACTTTGAACTAAAAGGGATGCTCTTTCGGACTTTTCTAAAGGATTCGATGGGCAGGAATTATACTAAGTTCTAGTAGAATTTAAGTAGAACCGGCTGAAAAAAAAAATGTTATAAAATTATGAATAACTTAATAAACCATAAAATTATTATACGTTCCATTTGTAAAATCATTTATTTAACTCACCAAAAGATTAGGATTTTTGTTCTATAAAAGTAATAATCTGGCTGGCAATATCTATATTTGTACATGTTTCGATTCCCTGCAAACCTGGAGATGAATTAACCTCTAGAATTAACGGTCCTCTATCAGATCTCATCAAATCTACACCAGCAATATTTAATCCAAGTATATTTGCAGCACGTATAGCAATTTGATTTTCTTCGCTAGTTAATGTAATTTTTTCGACACTTGCCCCTCTATGCAAATTGGATCGGAATTCGCCTTCTGGTGCAATCCGCCTCATGGCTGCAACTACTCTATTTCCTATCACAAATGCTCTTATATCAGTTCCACTCGACTCCTCGATATACTCTTGAACCATTATGTCGGCATCTAACTGTCTAAATGCACTCATAACCGACTCTGCTGCCTTTCTAGTCTCGGCAAGAACTATACCCTGCCCTTGCGTACCTTGCAATAACTTCATTATTAAAGGGGTACTTCCAACAGACTCTATAACTCCTTCAATATCCTTTGTGTGGCTTGCAAAACCAGTAATAGGCATATTTATACCAGCCTCTGCAAGAATTTGCATAGATCTCAATTTATCTCGAGAATTTGAAATAGAAATTGAGGGATTTAAACATAGGCAATCCATTGTCTCAAATTGCCTGACAACTGCAGTACCATAGAAAGTATTTGAAGCTCCAATTCTTGGAATAATAGCATCTACATCTTTCAATGACTTTCCCCCGTAATATATAATGGGTCTCCGTGAAGTTATATTCATATAACATCGCATATAATCTATTACCCTTACCACATGTCCTTTATTTCTTCCCGCTTCCTCAATCCTTGTTGTAGAATAAAGATTGCTATTTCTTGACAAAATAAATATCTTCATTTTGTGTCTCTAGAAACCTTACCTGTAAGAAAGGATTTACGACAATAAACTATATGTCTTTTAGTTAGGGTATTTCTTCCAATTAGCATGGGATAAGTCAAATTAGATCTTTGAGCAAGAGTAATCTCAGTTACCCATGTTTCTGATCCGATCTTAATTTCTAAATGAATCATTGGTCTAAGCTCTGTTTCACCAAATGAGCTTTTAATTTTTTTGTAACCAATAAGTTCTGTTTCTACATTAGAGGAAGATTTCGAATAAAATAATCGAAAATTCACCATGTCAACTTTTCTTTTTTGATATACTTGAATGTTAGAGGCATGAATCGAAGAAATTCTAGCACCTGTATCAATTTTGGCTTTTAATTTTAAATTATATGAAGGTAAAAATACCCACTCACGCCAACCAAGTGGAATAAGTGAACTAAGTTTTTTAGCCTTTTTTTTTGTATTTATTATGTTTTCCATAAAAACTTATCTAATATTAATAATATTCAATCAATAAATTTGTTTTTTTGTTTAAAAAAAACTAATTTAATAAATTAAAAATTAACTAAAATTAAGCTATATTAAATTTTTAATGAGATTACTTTTTTTAACATTTATTTATTTAATCACTGCAATAATTTTGCATGGGCAAACATATAATCCTGAAACAGGTACAATGACATTTTATCCCAAAAGATATATTTCATTCTCCTTAGGTGGGGGGGTAGGTGATTTTACCCTGTCTGCAGAAAGTGCATTTTCTGATCCTCAAAATCCCAGAAACCGATTATGGGAGGCAGAAGTTTTAGATGTTTTAACTATTATGAATAGACCTCAATTAACACTAATATTCGGAGGATGGAAAGGTTGGCAAGGTGTTGAAATGGAACTTGCATACACTTCACAAAAAATACCATCGCAAATAGTTTATTATGACTCCCATGGCCAAATTTACATACCTCCCACAAATGAATATCCCGATGGTTACTACTATCCTGTTGAGCCTCAGGACAGTGTTGATCTTGAAGATGGATTTCTTGATTTTAATTTATTTTCAATTGGTGGAACAGCTTATGCAAACATACATCTTTCTAAAACCATAAAACCGTATTTTGGTTTTGGTTTTTCATTTGGTATCAACAATATCAATTCCCAGTATCCCGGACCAGGAAGTTATGCAGCAAAAAATGTGATGGCAGGATTTGGGTATGATATCAAAAATGCAGATCAGCTAAGCACAACAGATTTCGGATTTGGATTTCACATACCCTTTGGTGTTAAAGTCTTTTACAAAGATAATTTCTTTTTCAAACCTGAATTTAGATTCTCCCAGAACTTCATATCTTTTGGAAGCAGTGATGCTTACTTAAAAGAAAGAGATAAGGGTACTATCAAATCTCTGCAGGGATCTATTGGAATTGGATTAATTTTAAATTAGTTATGACTGTAAAACAAATCATTCAAACACTTTTATTTTTTTCCTTAATATTAGGACAAAGTAAAGAAAACAATATCAAGATATATCCAGACAAAAAATCATTGTATAAGCAGTATTTGCTTCAAACTTTACCAGCTTACTTGTTTTTTGCTCCATATTCATTTATGTATGGTGTCACATTGGGGGGGTCAGCAATATCTGAAGGGGCCGCTCCGTTTGAGGCTAATTCACTTTGGCTATCTTCCCCTCTAATAGCGGGTCTTTTAATCCATCTTGCGACAAAAGATATTATTGAAAACGTTTTGGATAAACCAAAAAAGGAAGAGTATTCATCCACCTTTTATTACAATATTTATTATGCTAGTCCAGACATATCATCTATTGAAAACGTAAATTTTAAAGGTGTTTACTCTGATTGGGAAGCTGAGATCGATGAAGTTCCATCTGGATTTGATTATCCATCACTAGGTTTTAGAACAGGATTTATGAATGATCGATTTGGTTTAGATTTTGAAATGGCATTGATTGCTCATCATACCCTAGAGGAATCGATAATATATGAATATACTAGTCCGGAAACGGGAATAATCCCTTTTAATCAAAACATCCCAAGTCATTTTTATATGTTACATAGTATGCTGATGGGTTTAAACACTTATTATGTACTGCCTAATTTTTCATTTTTAAAACCTTATATTGGAGTTGGTGGCGGTATTTTGCTTAACAGCGTCCAATCAGAATATCCAGGCCCCGCTGATTTAGCTAGGGAGGATGGGAAATTAGCTCTAGATGTAATGGGCTTAAACTATGGCGGACATATTTTTTGTGGGTTCAGGTTTATGAAGGAAAGTTCATTTTACTACCTTGAGATTAGACCATCAGTGCATAAGTTTGAACTAGAAAGTGGAAGTACCAATGAAAACGCCTCAAAAGATAAATTTGATTTAAGATCGGCTCAATTCCAATTTGGAATTGGGAGAGATATTTTCAGATAAAGGCTTTAATTTTAAATGCTATAGAATTAAAATGCCTTATATTATAAATTCCGTCAAAGCATTATTCTTTAAATAAATTCTTTATATGTTTACTTTAGAGTTTGGCAGGTTACCTCACTAATAAAGATCTTCAACTTCTGCTTATCGGGCCTGTTGAAATTGTGAAAAATAAATATTAATAGTACAAATATTTTATAAAATAGTTTTTGTATTTTTTTTTAAGATGCTCTTTCCAGCCTGCTAAGCAGGTTTTCAGATTGTATAATTCAACCTTTATCGGAGGCACATTTGAAGACAAGCCTAGAATCTGGAGCTTTATTTTTTTACAAATTGCAAGCGTATGAGAAAGAATCTAGATAAACTAGAAGAAATGATTTTTTAAAAAAAAGCACTCTGTACCTTTTTCTATATGGTTTATTAGCTCAGGATAAGACTCAACTATATATTAATTTAAAGGTCTAAAATATTTCCTACTTATGAAAAATACCAATTGCCGACATTACCTCTCTCTGGTTAGTTCTACCAACAGGTTTATTAAGAAGGCGGCTATTTGCCACCATTGCACTTGATCCACCCCCATCCAAGTTAATGGCTTCAAAGCAATCAAATTCTGACATCATTATAGCCAATTCTTCCAAATATACACCTCGACTTTCAGTTTGCCTGCCATCAACAACCATTAGAATTAAATGCTGATCCTTGGTATACCCTATTGCAGATCTAGGTTGGACGCCAGCAATAGATGTGTTAAAAAACACTTCATCTTCAATATTTAAGTCAATTTTCCCATTTGATATAAGTATAGGCCCAGCATGCAAAGCCTCTTGAACAGGCCAATGACTTGCGTTTGAAAAAGGAAGTTTTTGATTTGGATTATCAGGCCTATTCGTTAGAGGTCTTTCCCATTCAAAAATTGAATCGTTTTTAGTTGAGCACCAAGCTATGTCAACTTTACCATCATAGGTAATCCCAAATGCTCCCCTGGAAATAAAATATCGTTCTGAATCTCTGAAAACTGAATGACTCGCAGGTTCCTTAAGCCGGCCATCGGTTTTAAGTAATCCCACATGTTCAACTGGTCGCTTTTTGGAATTAAAATAGCCTCCATTAATAATAATTTTAGCATTATTATCACTTGAGAACTGTAAAGGGGTTGAAAGCTGATCTTCATCCCGTGATGATAATACTTTTGCGTAAATATACTCCTCTGATAAGTCTATTTTTGCGACCCATGCTTTCAATGGAATTTGATTATTTATACCTTCATAGACTTCGATACCTTCAGGAAGATTTAATTCAAAGTTTGACCAAATCATAGGAACCTTATCAACCTTTGCTATATTCCCGCAAGATTGAAACATCATCACAGGTATAGATAGCCTTGGAAGCAAAGTTTTAAGAAGATTTTTTAATTTTAAACCCTTTAGATCCAATTATAGTACCATTATGATCTTGTACTTCAACTCTCCAATTCCCTATCTGGAAAGGGGAGATAGTTTTTTTCGTCCAAGAGCGATAAACATTAGACTTTTTAACATTATACCTTACTTGTGTCATTATCTGATTTTCATAATACCAGACATGTCGCACTTCCATTTTTTTACCTAGATTTTCAATTTTTGTAAAACAGTATAAAGAATCTACTGAATTAGAGAATATCTCTCCAATACCAATGGGGTTACGATTTTTTATATTTTTACAAATCTTAATTTCTTTTAAAGATAATAAGTTATCTAAAGACTTTTTTTTCTTTTTATCATTTGCTTTCTTTTTAAGCTTCTGAATATTTACTTGATCATTTTTTTCAAGTTTCTTTGCTTTTTTTTCTTTTAAATCTTCCGGTTTTTTTTCCTTTAAAATATTTTCGCTCTTTATGCTTTTTGATTTTTTTTGAGATTCTGAAATTTTATTTGGAGTTTTTTGTTCATTTAATGATTTATTATCATTTTTGACTTTATCAACTTTTTGTATCTGATTTGAGTGTTGTTTTTCTTCAAGAGTCGCATTAGGATTTTCTTGATTATTAAAGTTTAAAAGATTTTTAAAAATCAAAAACATATAAATTAGGATTAAGGGGGTTGCTACTTTAGGGGACCCTATTTTGTATGAAATAATCAATAGGATTATAAGTGTTATTGAAATAAATATAAAGTCTGTGCTAAACATAATTTTAAATTGATTTGAATTAAAAAGATTTTCTTTTACATGATCCAGTAAAAGTATCTATTATTATTACATAAGTACAGATATAATGGATTTAAATTTTTATTTCTTATCATAAACCAATAATAAAATTTCTTCACTTAAACATCCAGTTTAATTAGAAAAATTTTTTAATGAAGCATTTATATTAATTAATATGCTATCTATAAAATTCCTAGTTAAAAGACTACCAAAATACTTTTTTTTAACAATTTTATATAGAAACCGTGCAAATACCATTCAATAAGCAATATGAAATAGTTCAATTAATAAAAATGATTTTAATTAAAGAAAATTTAAGATATATACCAAAAGAATGCTTGAATGAAATAAGTTTAAAATATATCATAATAACAATAATTTAATTTTTCACAAAAATAAATTTACGAATGGAAACAAAAAATTTCACTAACCTATTTTTACATAAGCAAACTGATTTAGAAGATGAATTAAGAATAGGTTATGTTAATCTTTAATTGATAGTGTGAAGAGCAATTAGTGAAATTTTAAAATATAAGTGCTCATTTTTTATGCTCATTACTTAATTTTCTGTTCATTAGCTCTGAGACAGAATCCTTAGGATTTTTATTTACAAAAAGTATATCATACATTGCTTCATGGATTGGCATTTCGAGGGAATGTTCTACTCTTAATTGATGAACAGCTTTTGTTGTTAAAACTCCTTCTGCAACCATTTTCATCCTTTTTTGAATAGTCACTAAGGACTCACCTTTACCAATCGCTTCCCCAACTTTTCGATTCCTACTATGCTTACTTAAGCAGGTGACAATTAAATCACCAAATCCACTTAAACCACGGAAAGTTTTTCCACGTGCTCCCATTTCTTTGCCAAGCCTTATTATTTCATCCATTCCTCTTGTCATAAGTGCCGCTTTAGAATTATCACCATAATTTATTCCATCACAGATACCTGCAGCTATAGCCATAACATTTTTTAATGCACCTCCTATTTCTACGCCTATAACATCAGTATTCAAATAAGTGCGCAAATACTCATTGGAAAAAAGTTTTTGTATGGTTTTAGATGCCTTTTCATTTTTGGAAGATGCTACTAAAGTCGTGGGAAATTTTTTGACTACCTCTTCTGCATGGCTAGGTCCAGACAATACTACAGTCCTGTTGTGGTTTTCCCCATAAACATCACTAATCACTTCACTCAAAGTCATTAGTGAATCAATTTCTATCCCTTTCGATACATTTACAATTATTTTCTCATTTTCAAAAATATTACTATTTTCTACAAGAAGTTTTCTAACAGATTGGGATGGTATTGCTATCACTATGATTGATGAAACATTAATAGCATACTCAATATCATTTGTAAATGAGACGTTTTTTAAAAAAAGTAAATCTTCAATTAAATAGTGCCTTCGGGATTTTTGAAGCTGATCAACAATATTAGGGTTTCTATGCCAGAATAAAACAGGTATGCCTTTCCTTGAAAGGACATTACCGAGCGCGCCGCCCCAAGACCCACAACCTAAAAATGAGACAGAATCCAAAGCTAATCCTTATACATTGCTTCAATGTCAGAGGACCAATTTTCATCAATATTTTTTCTACGCATTTTTAATGTGGGTGTTAATTCTCCTTCGTCTATGGAAAAATCCCTTGAGCAAATCGAAAACTTTTTAATTTGTTCTGGATTAGAAAATTTTTGATTGAGGATATCTATACTTTCCCTTAATTCATTAAAAATGGAATCACTTTCGGTAAAATCACTTAAATCTTTTCCATTTTCTTGAAGCATTTTAATTTGCTTAGAAGGATCCTTGGGGATATTATTAACATCAATACCTAACTTATCTCTCAAAATAACGCCTACATCTAGGGTTATAAGAGCGGTACAAAAGTTTCTGTTATCTCCTACTAGAAAACATTGAGATATTAGAGATATAGATTTCATAGTTTCTTCAATAACAAGGGGAGCAATATTTTTTCCAGCAGAGCTTACATAAATCTCTTTTTTTCTACCAGTGATAGATAGATATCCTTCTGAATCAATCCTCCCTACATCTCCAGTATGAAGCCATCCATTAATTATGGTATTATTTGTAGCCTCTTCATTGTTATAATACCCCTTCATAACATGATCACCTTTTATAAGAACCTCTCCATCCTCTGCAATTTTAATCTTTGTTTCTGGAAGCGCCTTTCCAACGGTGCCTATTTTATTATTATTAGTGAAATTTAATGTAGCACCAGCTGTATTTTCAGTCATCCCATAACCTTCATATAAAGGAATATCTAATTCATGAAACATTTGCAATATATCTGGATTTATGGGTGCTGCACCGGAAATTCCAAATCGTAGTTCCCCAAAACCAGCAGCTGCTTTTAACTTCTTTTTTAACAATCCAGACAGACCTGGTATTTTTAAACCGTACTTTAAAATTGGTTTTGAATTGATCGCAGATCTAAGGTTATCATATACTTTTTCATATATTCTTGGAACAGAGCAAAATAAATGAGGCTGAATTTCTTTA
>MDTC01275584.1_pt1 | contig 17692 bp, 5 predicted proteins | sample 811181 | NCBI WGS metagenome assembly MDTC01 (sample SAMN05326644, study PRJNA326480) | marine metagenome | isolation source: seawater | place: Pacific Ocean: North | collected 2011 | reverse complement strand
CAAAAATCATTACGCCTTTTGTCATTTTACTAATGTCTTTACAGTTCTGTTTTTTGTTAGTTCTTTATATTCTGTATGATAACGTTTCATAACTTCCATATATTTTTTAATTATTGTATCTAAAAATATATGTGCATCTGTTATTTCTATGGGATTATTGTTAGTATCCATTAGATAGATAGTTGTATTGTCACCATCTATTAATGCTCTAGTAACACTAATAAGTGTAGAATCAATATTGAAACTACCACCGTTATGTGAATATCTAAGGTGTTGTAGTGTTTTTTCTTTTAGTAATTGCTTTTGATTATTTAATACAAATCTGTAGTCTGCGTATTCAAGCACACTTTGTATTTCTGCTGTCATAATAAACCCTTCCTGGTCAAAATTATAATACTTATAATGTATGTATTTATCGAACCAGAAAGGGTTATTTTTAGTTAATTAGATTAACTACCTGTCCATGCCGCGCCTGATGCTGAAGGAGCCGCTGAGTTGATGAATGTACCGTTTGCTCTTACTGTACTTGTTGTACTTGTAATATCAATCGTTACACTGTCTGCGCCTGTCCAGCCTTGGCCTTCGTTCGGAGCAGAACCTAATCCGCCACCTGTGAAGTTACCAGTTTGTGCCGCGTGAGCATCTGTAAACTTTGTTTTTACAGTAATTGCTGATGGTGTAGTAGCACTATTTAATGTATAAGTTACTTCTACAAAGTTACCTGTATAAGGTGAACTGTCAGCAAATGCTTTAAACACAGTTTGTTCAGATGTTGAACCGTTAATTGCAGTAAAACCAGCCGCTGATGTATTAATGGAAATGGAACCTGATCTTGAAATACTATTGATACCAAAAGTAATAGTACCAGTCTTAGTAATCAAGTCTGCCCATTCTTCATCTTGTGCTGAACCAGAACTGTTCGCTGTTGAGAACGAGTGCTGAATCTTACCACCTTGGTTAAAGTAATAACGTAAGTCGTTATAACTACCCCAAGTTAGAGTGTGGGTTCTTACAATTCCACCACCCCATGCATTTGAGTAAGTTGCACTATCTGCCGTATCAGTTGTTAAGTTACCGCCTGAGACGTTTAACTTATTTGTTCTGATAGAAGTAATGGAACTTGCTAAATTTGAGATTGGTGCAATTACATCACCTGCACTGACTACGTCAGTGGAATGACCACCGCCAAGTGAAATACTTGTACCTTGGTGGTCTGCACATCTGTGAATCATTTTAACTAGGTTACTCCAATGAGCCGCTGTAATTGTGTCTCCTGCAGAAACAGTTGCACCTAACATTGTCTCACCGTAACCAAAAATTAATGCTGAATCAGATGTTGCGTTTGAATTGCTATCACCGTAAATATCTTTGACATCATTATAAAAACTATTATAATCTGCCGCGGTAATAGCACTACCTGTAGTATATGCCATTTTTATATCTCCATATCACCTTGGTGCCTTACGCCTGACTGATCCTCACGTTCACAGCCTTACTTGGACCCAAGTTTACTATAGACCCGTTTATTAAAGTGTCTGGGTGTCCACACTAAAATGGTGTAGCTCTCGCTACACCATTATTTATCTAAAAATTCTGTGATTATTATTTAATGCCTACAATAGCCATTATAATGCCTGGTGCTGTGCTATCGTGTGCTTCTAATGCTCTACCGATAACTTCTCTTGCATCATATCCTCTAGAACCCATTGCTTGTGCAAATCCTGCTCTATTAGAACTGATTAGTCTTTCACCTTTAGCAACAATACCTTCTACTTTAACTGGTACTTTACCTGTCATTGCTACTGGTAGACCTTCGCCTTCAGCGTTCATTAAAAATGCTGGTGATGTTGAAATTACACCAAAAACATCTTTGTCACCTATTTGTGTAGTTTCAGTTACCTCTGCACTACCGCCTAGTTTGACTACTGTTCCTGCATCGTATTCTTTGTCTGCTACATATTTCTCAGCCAAGTCAGCGTATCTTGATGATGTTGAAATGCCATGGAAGATTGTTGCTTGTACATCTTTGTTAAACACCATTCTGTCATTACCAGAATCGTATGTCATTGTACTCGAACCGTTGCTCCCTAAATCAATTTCAAGTCCTGCACCGTTCGCCGCTGATGCGTTTGCAACACCATTTGCTACAGTAATAATTGTATCTTCAACTTCCAACTCGTTAACATTTAGAGTTGTAGTTGTACCGTTAACAATCAAGTTACCTGCTACAGTTAAATCGTCACAACTTACATCTTGGAAACTTGATGGTACTGTTGTGCTAATTGTACCGCTAACAACACCAGTAACATTACCTGTTACGTTTCCAACTAAGTTACCATTAAATGTAGTTGCATGAACGTTAGCAAACTTCTTACTAGTCGAACCTAAGTCAAAACTATTATCAACAGTTGGTTCATTGTTTCCAAAGTCTACGAAGAATGGTGTAGCCAATGCACTTGGTTGATCATTGTTATTGAAGTTTGTATAGTTCAAATAGAATGAAGGTGGTTGGTTGTTAAGTTGTGTTGCATTATCAGCAGTTGGTGCTGATGCAATACTTGCAATAAGTCCGCTGTTGTTTAATCCTGGCGAAACTGCTCTGTGAGTAACTTGTGCCGCTGTTACGTCTGCCGCACCTGCCGCAAATGCCGCTACGCCTGATGTAGTGTTAGAAGCAAATAGACCGAACTGGTTAGTACTACTAATATAGTTAGAATCGGTTGAGAAAAGTCTTGATAGTACTGTTTCTGTTGTATTGCCTATTACTTCTGGATAATCAGATATATCTGAGTTACCAACACCTGGTGCGTATGGACCAAATCTTACATCATTTGGTTCTGTTGAGAATACAGCGATTACTTTCAATGCTCTAGTGGCGCCACCACCTGCCGCGGTGCTTTCCATTTCTTTTGAGTATACAAGAATTGAAGTAGTATCTGCGTTGCTACCAGTTGAACTTGGATCAGCGACACCGCTTACCATGTATTCACCTGACGAGTTAGTTTTTCTAACTTTAACAACATCCATTCTAAAACCAAAGTTTGACATTGGAGATACATCAAAATAGTTAGATCCATTGTAGTATTTTAATCTAGCGATTTGATCTGTATTTCCTGTCGGTGCGTGATAATATAATTCACGTTCTTTGGCATCTGTAATCTCAGTAGTTGGTACGTTACTTGTTAATTTAGTAACGTTCATTCTCAAAAACTGAGTGGTGTCGTCGTCACCTGTAAAAACTTTTAATGATCCTTCTGTGGTATCATAATATAATTGTCCTCTTAGAGGATTGTTAGGCGGTGATGAGTTTGCATAGTTTTCTAACTGATGTACAAAGTTTTCTGCGATCAAAGCACCATAGCCGGCATAGTTTTTACCGATAAGTGTAATTGATCTAGATACATCAATAGTACCTGGTGCAACATCAACAAGGGCCTGTCCATTTGTTCTTCTAACTGAATATGTCATTGTTTCTCAACCTGTTTCCTTATTGCATTTGTATTCTTAAAGTATAAACCACTTCAATAACTCTGTTTAAAGTTTTTTGAATTGGGTGGAAAATAACATGGGTAAGCAATATACCCTTTGGTATGTTTTGACTTGCGTCTTCATACTGTGCTTGACCAACAGTAGGATCCAATGATATTAAACCTAATTCATCAAATGTATAACTGTTGTTATCTGCCGCTCCACTATCAAAAACACTTTGATTAGTAGGCTCTCCTAAGTCTAATGTACATCTAACAACAATATCACTGTAACTTGTTGTGCTTTCAACACCAACAATATTGTTTTTCAATACATAATCGCTTGATTGACTAGTTGCTAAACTAGAAGTATTATCTACAACCTTACCATAAGTGGGATTGTACAACTTACTAGATGAACTAGGAGCATCTGATGTATTAGTTGTTTTGTATACAACTTCACCATTACTGTTAATATAAGAACCACCATTTCCAAAATTCATAAAGAAAATTCCGTGGTTAGACTTATTTGCTAAACTGAATGCTAGATGTTTTGCAAAGTTACCGAAATGAATAGCGTTCCTTTTGTTAACTAAAACAACAGGCTTTTCCTTGTCTGTAACATCTTTAATTAAGATATGACCAGACGCTAAGATATTTGCTTTATCATTTGGTTTAGCATTCTTTTCCATGTTTATTAACCCTTTATATTATTTATCATTCATTTATGTTTGTATTTAATTACTACGTCAGCCCTGCAAAATCATCACCAAAATCGAACTTTCTTTCTGATCTTTGTCCTACAATTTCACCTGAATCCCATCCTGGAGGTGTCGCTACACCTGGATAATCTGCTATCGGATCTGCTGTAGCACCCCAATCTAGAGCACCACCAACTTCTGCATCAAACAGACTTTCATCAACTTCTGTACCCGAACTTATTGTAGAACCGTCTAGTAATACGTGGACGGCCTTGGTTTCCAGTTGGTTTACTGCATGATTTCTAGCACTAGTACCCCACTGACCTCTCTTACAGTTAAGGATTCTGTGATTAATTGTATCAATACCATAGTAATAAATTACCTCACTACCTATTATGACTACACCAAAACTGTTAAGTCCTGCTTTAGTTGCTTCTCTATCCGGTATAAACATACCATCAACATCGGAAAATGATATTGTTGTATCGTCACGTTTTATAGGTGAGTCTAAGTTTAATAATCTTACTTTTGTTCTTCTTCTTGTATAGTTGTCAAATGGTCCATGATATTTCAAAGGAAATACTGCGGTAATAGTACCACTTCCTGTACCTGGTCCTGTTGCATAAAAAGTATGTGGTTCTGCAAAAGGTCCTGTTCCTATGTCCTCGTTTGACATATCAGAGAAGTTTGTATTTCCGTGTGCATTGATTCTATATTGTACACCAGCAACAGCATTTGTAACTGAAATTGGTGAACCAATTTCTATGTAGTTGCCTTGGAATGTATTACCACTATCATACTTCTGACCTGCGTCATTGTATGTAGCCATTTTATCTGCTCTATGTGTGTTTGTAATATCGTAAAAATCTCTACCATTTGTATCGTAGATGTGAATAAAGTTATCACCTGTATTTGTAATTTTACCAAGTTCAACATCTGGGTTACCAGCGGCTTGTGTAATCAAACCTTCATCAACAACAACTTTACCATTTTCTACTACTGTAGGTCCACCTGCTGTCCAGTCGACAGTTACACCTAAATCTCCGTAATCATCAATGTCTAAGAAAGTAGTTGATGTTGAAGATGTATCTATGTCATATACAAACAATCCATCTGCTACAGTAAGCATTGCTAGTTCTTCTGGTGTATCCTTAAATGAAACGTGCGAGAATTTACCACCTTCAATTTGTGTGTCAATTACATCCAAGTATTGTCTGTATAATGATAGTTCTGAATTCTTTACGTTCCAAGGATTTGTACCATCACCCATTAGTGTTCTGATTTCTGTATTAGTCTTACCTGCTTTGATATAATCTACAATAGTTGCATTAACATCATTTAATTCTTCTAGTGCAATATCTTGATCCCAACTATCTATATCAAATTGTTCTTTTCTAATTGATGCTATATCATTATTATCCCAGCCAAATGTATCCCAACCTACAACGTTTGGATTTGGATAGTTGTAGAATTGATCAAAGTCAAAATCAAATTCATTACTTGTAGTTCTTTCAATGTCGCCATAAGTTAAAAGATTATTTACTCTTAAAGTAATAGATCTCTGCAAGTTGTATTTGATCCAACTTGTAGTTACATCAGTGTTTACGTTTTGCAAACTACCACCTAATGCTTTCTTGTAAAGTGCAATTAAATTTTGTGTAACTGGATCATACTTAACAATTCTACCTACAGCATCATTGATTAATACACCATTAATTTTTCTGTCAGTGTCGTTGATATTATCATTTTCTGGTTTGTTGATATACTCTGTATCAAACTTTTCAATTAGTGCTACAAAGTCTTCGTATGTCTTAATCTGATCAATAAAACTAATTCTATCAAACAACATTGTTGTTTTAATATTTTTTAATAATCTATATTCAAAATCATTACCGTTTAATGCTGGATGCTGTGAAAACGTAGATGGTAAGTCTTTGATAATAGATGTTTTAGTAGACTCAACTGTTTGTAACTTATTACCATAATTTTTATAATAGTCTCTGTATATTTTTAAGTCTTTCATGGTGTTTGCATCATTAGCAACCAGCGGATTATAAAACTGTAAATTACCATTAGCATCGATGTATGCAGGATTATCAAAGTCTGTTACACCTGTATTAGCAACATCCATTTGTATTTCTTTTACTGATAAGAAGTCTCTAATCTTTGTGCTATATGGTTTAATCTCATTGAAGTAATCTAAAACATTAACAACAAAATCTTTTTTGTATTTTACTTCTTGCTTAATATTTTTTTCTGTTACTGCAAGTTTTACATAACTTGTTTTGAAAATCCAATCAACGCTGTCTTGTTCTGCTAATACATATCTAACCATTGCAAAGAATAATTTGTTAACATTTACAAATAAGTTTTCTGTAAAAATATAATCTACAAGAGTTGTGTATATTGTTTTAATGTTTTCAGCATTTGTTATGCTGTATTCATCTGTAAAAAACTTATCTTTAATTTTAAATGTACAATTTGTACTATAAATTTTTGACCATAATCCATCTGCACTATATTTCCAGTCATCATAGTTAACCGAATCTCCAACTCTGATAACATCACCTGGAGTAACTGCATATGTTAAATTATCTCGTTGTTGAATAGTGTCAACAGTATATGAAACTATATAAGGACCTTGTCCTGATTCAATCCAATCTTGTGTTTCAATATATTGGTTGTTTAGTAAGAAAGTACTCCATTGAGGTCTTACGTCATCTAAGCATAGTGCTTTTACTACTTCATTTACATGGGCCGCAAAAACTTTCTTAGCCATCTTATGATTCTTAAACCAACTCTTTCTTGGTCGTAAACTACTACCGTAACTATTAGTTTCGTTTAAGTTTGGATCAGGAACACGCTCAAACTTACCTTTGAAAATTACATGACCTGTCAAACTATTTTTAAGTGTAGTTTGTAATATATCTGGAATAACACTTCTACTATCGCCATCTCTAAGTAATATCCACTGATTGTGAATATTCTGATCTTTGTTACTTGCTCTATAATTGAAACTAATACTACTATCGTTTTCAGTAAACAAATCACTTATACCACTTGTTATAAAACCAGCATTGTTACTTGCTGTAATATCACTAATTGGTGCGTACCATGTTATGCCGTTGCCTTGTGGATCTCTAATAATATTTTCTACATCGATTACACTTGAAGTTCTATTGTATTTAGATGTTAATACAGTTTTTAAATCACCTACCCAGAAATAATAAAATGTTGAAATTTGATTTGTGAATTCGTCATAACTATCTATGGTTACATAATCTTCTGGATCTCTTGGAACTCCTGGACCTGTGTATGATTCAGGTGCTACTGAACTTACAATCCATTCATAAACTTTTACAGTTGAACCCGGGAACATAGCACCCCAATTTTCTTTTCTATATCTATTGGTATGCTGTTCGTATTCTACATATCTACAAGTGCTTGTATCCCACCAAAGTTCGCCAACTTGCTGTCTACCAAATACAAAATCATTTTCTGAAGTATTATCTATGTTGTCAGTATTGGTATACCTTGCAGGATCATGATCTCCGATGTATGTAATATTTTCTTTAGCAACACCAGATATGAAACCTTTATAAGGATCATTTAAAAACATTTCAGAGTCATTAGTTTTTGCTACATTATCATATAAGACTGCTTCTTTAAATAACCCACTATCAATTTTTTTATTTTCTTGTCTAACTACTGCATCTGTGGAATCAATTACTGCCCAACTACCTGTGCTATTGTAATTGTCAACCCATCTATATATTCCAGTATCGGTTAAAGTAGTACCTGTATCTTTTCTTCTTGATTTCCAAACTTTTAAAGTTTCGCCGTTGCCTGATACTCCATCTTCTGCTGAAAATGCTTCAATAGTAATTGTTGCACCAACAGCATTAGTTACTTTGTAGTTTCCGTCTGCAACGATATCTAAGTCTGTGCTTGATTTTAATCCTTTGATTTCTACAAATTGATTTGCAGTAATTCCGTGTCCTGTTCCTGATAGTACTATATCTGTTGTTGTACCATTAGTAGCACTTTTTGTCGAAGATACAATAGTTTCTCCGTTTGGTGTTTGTTTTAGTTGTTTAATTTGCCAATCATTATCTAAATGCTTCGCTACCCACGCATAATCATTTGTTGCAGGTCTATTTGTCTGACTACTTGCACTTAACGTTGCAAATGACGCTAAGTCAAATGCTTTGTAGATAGTTAATGTAGTTCCATTATCAACTTCTCCTGAAGTTAAAACGTATCCTGCATTTGGTAGATAATTGTTGTCAACATAACCTTTTGCCAGTGTAGGCCAAATTGTGTCATTTGGTAATTTAGGCTTGACAGTCCATCTTTTATCTGCTACTCTATTGATAGTTACAACGTCATCTGTTTTTCTATCTTCCCAATCTGTACTTGTGTCATTTACAAATTCAAAAAGTGGTATACTTGATTTGATATCACTAGCAGGTACTTTAATTTCATTTGTAAGATTTATTTCAGTACCACCGTATGTACCAACTTTAAATGCTAGTTCTTCAAATATATCAATATCACCTAGTCCACTAATAACTGTTGATCTTAGTAATTTATTAATACTGTTTCTTGAACCTTTTTGTTTTATCATACCAGTGTAGAATTCAAAACTAATATCATCATCTAATGTGATATTGTTTAAGTAATCTCTACGCTCATAACCAAACTGATTTCTTACACTATCTCTAATTGCTTCATTTGTAAGTGTATCATGTCTATTATAAAACTTTCTAAAGTCGTCTGCTGTTGTATCAAAGTTTGGAACAATATTATTATCTGTAACAATAAAACCACTTGCTCTAATCTTACCATTCCAGTCTGATGTTTTTCTAATATTAATTTTTACACGTTCTTGTCTAAGTCTTAAAACTGGATCATACATAACATCGTTGAAGTTTGAAACGTTATCAAAAATGGCAACGTGTTCGCTGTTTACAACATTTAGTTTTAATCCAAAGATTGTGTTTACATTGTTTATACTTTTAATTTGTACTCTATCACTGATTCTTTCAACTGTATAATCTTTTATAGGAATTTTATTGCCGTACTTGTTAAGTATATTGTATGTACCATCATACATAGTTTCTATGTTTGCAATATAACCTTGATTAAGTGTAACATTTGCTTGACTTGCAAAAGGACTTAATGCAATAAAGGAACCGTTTGTCCAATTAGTTGTTTTATTCCAGAATAAAAATTCTTTTGCACTTAATTTAAAATCATTAAATGTGGCCGCCTCGGCATCAAAATTATCAAAAGTCCATCCTTGAGATTTTAAAAATGCTTCATAACCTATTAGGAAATTAAGGACTTGTTGTTCTGTTCTAAAAGTTGATCCATAATCTAATTGCAATACAGTATTTGTATCGTGATTCTTGTATACTTCATAATTTTGTCCTTCAAATTCAGATATAACTTCTTTAGGTCCTGTTTCGAATGGAGCAAAGTATTTAAAGTAAGGCTTGTAAGAATCATATCCTGCAATTCTATAACCTAGTTCAACTTTTTCTACTATTACACCACTGTATGAAATTACACTGTCACTATTTTGTGTATACAGTTTTGTAGTAATATTTTCATTTGGATAGAAAATAGCAGTATTCTGTGTACTTGGATTTTGTTTGTCAAGTTCAACTTTTAAACTATCGCTATCAACGAATGCACCATACTTGTAAGCAAGATTAACATATGTTGTCTTGATAGGTGTTATAAACTTTGTTTGATAATCTAATGCTTTACTTGTTAAGTAATTTTTAATGAAACTTTGATATCCGTAAACAAAATTTACATCGCTATGTTCTTGTAAGTTGTTTGGTCCTAATCTTCTACCATTAAAGTTACTAATAAGTTGATCTTTACTGATTTTAGATTTAGTAAATGATAATGTGTTCCAACCAATACTTGCAAACTGTGCAGGCTTAGTTAGGTACAATAATTCTGATATGGAACCTACACCTTCACTGCTTCTCCAGTACGCTGATTCTGCAACACCTTGATCTCCGAACACCCATTCTGCATCTCTGTACTTAACAATAGGCAACATATAATTACCTTGAGCGTCAATTTTATTATCACCAGCAATATTTGCTTGTATTGGATCTAATAGAGCACCATTACTGTTAACTGGTATTACATTTGATAATCCTGTACGTCTATAAGGATTATCTGTTAAGTATACGTCATCTTTTTCGTTTTCTCTATCTCCAGAAACAATAAGACCTTTCTCTAAATGATCCCACATCTTAGTATTACCCGAACCGTAATTAGTTCCATATTCAGTTTCCCACCAATCTGGTTTAATGCTAAAGCCTAACATTTCCCATGGGTGCGTATGTGGTCTGTCTGTGTCGTAATAGTAATGATAAATTGCTCTCCAGTGACCTGGAAGTAATTCTCCAAACCTATCTGTTACTGTACTATAGTTCCAAGTAAACGGATCATTGTCATCGTAATCTGCATTAGTTCTATAGTCAACATTGTTTTTAATAACCCACTTGTTAAAAGAAATACTTGTGATTTCGTTAATTTCTTTTTGCGTATAATCTGCTGTTCTAAATTTACCTGGTAGTACTGTGACACTGTTTAAAAATTTTCTATCAATGTTAATAATATCTTTTGGTAAACTATTATAAATTCTTTTTTCAAATTCTAACAGTATCAAATCTCTTATATCGTCACCATTCTCACCATAACAAGGTGTAATACTACCGTCATGTCCTTGTAATACATATACATCTGTTTTGTATGTATTATCTTTATAAATTTCTGGAACATAAACTTTAGTTAATCCCATTGCGGCAGGTGTAGGTGCAACAAAGGAGTTGCTAAAATTATTATACTCTTTTACAATTACAATATCATTTTCTGCAAGTTCTCTATTGAATCTCAATACAGTTGCAATATCGCCGTCATTGTTGATACCTAATTCTATATTATAATCTACTAATTGATTTTGCTGTATATCATTTACAAATACATAATACAATTTTTTCTTCTGACTAACTTCAGTTGTATTATAACTACATTCAGTATTATAATATGTAGCACTGTCTTCTCTTGTTAATGTGTATGAAGTAAAGTTAGTTCCATAACCTAACATTTTGCTATCAAGATATTTTCCGTTATTATAATTTGCAGTGAATAAGTCTTCTAGTATTCTATCTAGTTCTACTGGAATATCTAATCCTGAAGCATTGCCTTGTAAACTGTTTTGTAATATTCTAATTTTTGTTTCTACAAAACTTTTCATTGACTGGCGTAATGCACTTGTAATATCAACTGTATTATTATTGTTTAACAAATGACCTAATAATAACATAGGTGCGTCATGTTGCATAATAAATCTACCAAGACTACCATCTTGTGCAGTATCGGTATAGTTATTGTAACCAAGTTCATCGCCAGTAAAGTTTACCTGCGATCCTATAATATTTTTAAAGTGATTGATACCTTCGTTAATAGTAATTGTAGATAGTTGCTCGTTAGCAGGGTTTGCTTCAAGTGTATGCGGTATTTCAAAGTAAGCATCATTCTCTAAAGCAATACCATCTGTTGTTGCAATTTTTAATTCAATAACACTATCTGTCTTAACTTTAACAAATGCATTTTCTGATCTAAGCACTACTCTTTTGTTTGGTGCATCATAGTAAAAGTCATTTATTTTACTTGCTGTATCTTGTGCAAGAGGTTCCTCATTTACACAGACTTCAATATCATACATACCATTAGGTAAAAGATTAGGAGTCACTGAACATTCAAATATATTTTCATTATCATATTGTGCAACATATTTTTTAACTACACGTTGCTTGATAGTCCCTGTTGAATTCCAGTTATTTCCGTATGTTCTATTAATTATTCTATCTTCTGGCGGAACATCTTTGTTAGCACTTGTATCTGGTGCTATATCAAATTTATCCCAGAAGTAATAACTTTTAATTTCATTAGGACCGTAATAAATTTTATCACTTAAGAAATCTTTAAATTCAATATCGTTTACTTGTTGTAATTCTTTTCTTGTTAGTTTAAGTCCTAGTACTGAATCTTTTGTACCTGACAAGGTTTCATTGTAATTAAATATTTTATTACCAGCATGGATGCTGTTTGGATATTTTGCAATATTATCTAACTCTACACCAACGTTATCGTATAATTTGAATAAAGGTGCTTTATTAATTGAATCTTTATGCTGTAATTGTGTCCATGAGTTATTGTTCCATACCCATTCTTTAGTTCCATTTCTAATACCATCTCTTACATAAATCTTTTGATTATCTAAGATTTCAATAGGGTCTTCAAATAATAAATTAATCGTTGAAGGACTTCCTGTAAATCTTACAGTATAAACTCTACCGGTGATACTTTCACCTGAAGTAATAAATCTAATATCCCAAACACTAGCACTTGTTATAGGTGTCCAGGAACCTGCTGTACTATTAATTAAATATGCTACACCTGCTACCGGGGTCGCTGGTTCTTGGTTTGTTGTATCAAAGATATATGTTCCTGTTCTTACTGTTTGCTTATTACCACCTGCATAATAGTTGTTTGTAACAGATCTTGTATCATTTGTTCTTTGAACATTAGTATAACCTGATGCACCCGCATCAAAAGGTGTAGAATCCCATTCTATAAATTCATTTGCATTACTATCATCTGTAAATGCTATCTTGTCGCCATCTTGTAATGTACGACCGTCAACTTCTGCTGTTGATTCTAATTGGATATCAGAAAACTGTTCACCAGTTGCAATGTAATCAATTTCAGTTAGATGCTCTAACGCATAGTTGTATAATTCTAAATTATGATCGAACTGTATGATAGGTCTGGTTGCTTGTCTTGATTGTTTTAACTCAAATTCAAAATCCAGATCAATAAGTTCAGCGTCCCATTTATCTGCATCAAAACCTGAAACATCATCTGCATAGAATCTCGGAGCAATGTCTTTTGTCTTTGGCTGATCTACTGCATCGTCTCCTGTTGTCCACCCGTTACTTAATTGTATATTTGTAAGTGTACCGTTAATGTTAACAATCAATGAATCTGTTGTTGCTTCGCCTGTTCCAACACCTGGGCCAGTTGCTGTGAAAGTTGTTCCTATATCGTTGTTAGGAGAACCAATCAATGTAAAATCAGTTGTACCTACAGTTTTGATAGTGAATACTGCACCTACATCAAATGATCCAGCAGTAACAGTAATTTCTCTACTACTGCTATCCCACTTCTTAAATATTTCTTCTGTAGTTGTGGTTATACTATTACTACCTGTAACTTGTAGTAATGTGTCTCTGTGATACCAGCAGTTGCCTTTGCTCCATCTATTTTCATTGTAACTTCCTCTTTCCATTACAATATAATCTAAAGCGTCTACACCTAAAGCACTGTCTACATATCCTTCTGGTAATAGTCTTATGGATTTACCCACACCTTCAACAATGTATGTGTTATTATGATAACTGGTAGGTTCGATAGTATTTTTTAAAGTTACTGAATTAGTTGTAGTGTTTACATCTCTTACTACTTCATTTATAAAACGTACCTTTGAACCATTTTTAAGTTCTAAACCTTTATGTGTTTTAAAATTTTTCTTTCCTATGATATCTGTGTCTACGTTTGTAGAAACCGCTATGTTCGGATCTCCCGTAATATCAATAATAGAAGGGCCTTCTGGATACCAGAAGTAATTTTGATAGTTAACCAACATATCCAAATTGATAGGTGGCATATAACTGTAACTATCTGTTTTAAATAATCTATCATGATTGTCAACAATAGCACCTTGAGATTTCAATGTCTTAATAATATCTTCATAAAACAATGATGAATCAACTTCATTGGTTAAATTATCTCTTGTTACTATTGCAGGTTCAAACTGATAGTTCTTTCTAACTTTCTTTTGTTCTGGAATATAAAAATCATTTTTCTCGCCAAGGTCTTCACGCTTCTTTCCGATATAACCAATTAGTTTTAGAATATCTGGTTTAGAAAAAAGTTGATCTATTGTAGCATCAAAAAATCTATCATTGATAGAAGATTGTAAATTTTCTGGCAAGTATTCAAATGCACGTTTCACTGAACTTTTTTGAGCAAGTGAATTATTTACTGCTGGAATATCTGAACTAGTAGATGTGGTGTAATTAGTAGCCACTGCCTGATCCTCCGCCACCTGAAGATCCAGATCCGCCGCCTCCGCCATTCGTAGTTGTCGTTGTTACAGTAGTTGACGTGCTTGTTTCTGTTGTATAAAGTGTATACAATGAAGTATCAAATGTTGTCTTACCGTGATTCATCTGTTCTGTTGGCATATAGAATGATACACCTGGGAACTCTTCAAAACTATGAACGTGAATAGCATTAGTTGATGAAGCCGCTAGTGCCGCATCGCTGGTTAGGTATAATGGATAGAAATAACCAACAATGCCGTTATATGCCGCTCCACTATTTTCAGTACCATATACTGCGTAAGGTCCTACACTTGTAGTTGTATTACTTGAAGTTGTAATTGTACTTGTAGTTGCGTCATCACCTGATGTGAATCCAATTCTTAGATTCTGTTCTGTAAATCCTTTTACTATTTCTACGTCTGAAACTTTTGCTGTACTTAAAAACAGTTCTTCACTAGTTGCTTTAATTTGGAACAAGTTACCAAATCTTGAACTTTGATTTTCTGGAACAATAACTACTGAACTGATTATACCAGTTAGTTTTTGATGTATGTATGCACTTAGTTCAGTGTAATAGAATGTTTCACCGAAGTCCCAATTTGCAACATCAAAATATTCATTTACTGATTGAATAACTTTTGATTTAATTTCGTTGTCGCTAAATTTAGTTCCAGGTACTTTAATTACTTTAAACTTACAACGATATTCACTGTTACTGTTTGCACCAAATAACAATCTAAATTTACTTGGTCTGAATACTAGTTGATCACTTATTGCTTTATTGTCTCCTAGTGTATTAAAGTTGTTGTATAACTCTTCAGAAGTTGGTTGAACTGGAAACTGATTTACATCTTCGTTTCTACTTAACCAATTTCTTACCGCTGTATGATATGTGTCTGTTAGAATATACATATCAATAATGTTACTAACACTTGGATCTACACGCTGATTAGAAGGTGCAAAGTGTTTATGATTAAAGAAAAATGTACTTGCTGTAACATCTGGTGATCTTACATCTGTGCTATAGTTAACAAATCCTCTTCCAACATATGCTCTATAAAATGTATCAACTTGATTTGCTGTATAGATACCTGTGTCTAGTGAATCATTTTCTTGTGGTAAAAGAGATGCAATCTGCGAACCTGCTGTACCACTGAATTTATAAAATCTTCTATCGTACTTGTTATACACTACAGTTTCTGAACCATCTGTGTTATTACTGTTTAACGTGTTAACTGTATTTGGTATTGTACCAGGACCACTTGCATTATTTTCGTTTATGCATACAACCGGTCTTGTTGATTCATTAGTGACTGGTCTGTAATAAGTGTAACCATCAAAGTCTGTATAACTTTCAAAGAAAACATATTCAGTGTTGCTTATAATGTTTTCAAAACTTAAAGGTAAGTCTGGCACATTATCGTCATCTGTATCACTTGGTTTAATAATAATTTTACGAGGATCTTGATATCCATCTTCATAAATGAAACTGTCAACTATATCAAATGATATTTCATTTTCTAATTTAGTAACATCATCTAATACTAAACTCGCTGTTGCGTTTTTACTTGCATTATTAAAATGTGCAGGTAACGTAGCAGTTGGTGTTTCAATAGTTATAGTACTATCAGGATCATATTTTTTACCTAGTGCTTCTGCTTCAGCAACAATATTTGTAATGCTACCGGAATTGAAATCTAACATTGGAATATCTACTGTAGGATCTATTCCATAGAAGTTTCCTGTCTTTGCTCTAATTGCTAAATCATTTACATCTTTGTAACCAGCACCTGCATCGATAATGCTTAAACTTGAAATATTATTTGTACCATCAAACGTAACTAATAGTTTTGCAGTTCTACTAAACTCTTGTGTACCGTCATATGAATCTGATGAATTGTCAATGTAGAAAGGTTGACTTGTTGTTAAATTTGTATATGTATCTGTTTCGTTACCACTGCCATCATTTAAATATCTATTTTCTATAAGGTGTGTGGTATTATTAAACTGTGCTTGGTTTTGTGTTAAGACAGCAACACTCCAGGCTTCTGCGCCTGTACCAATTTGAGTATCGTTTATATTAAGATAAGGTGTAAATGCTGTTGTAACATTTACGCCATCGTTGTTTGATACTGCTATAAGAATATTGCTATTATCAATATAACCTATACCTGGATTTGTAACTCTTACAAATTCAAGTTGCTTTTTATTATCTAAGTTTGTTGCAAGAACTGTAACTGAATCTTTTTTGCTTGTTCCGGTTGCTGTATCTACAGTTTTAAATTCATTGTTGAAGAAAAATCTTGTTTCTTTATCACTTTCAAAAATATAACGTACACCTCTAGATGTGATTCTATACTGATTGTTTCCAATGTATTGACACTTAACCAACCAACTACTATCTTGGTTGTTACTTGTAACATCTGGTCTATAGTCAAATGATACAGTATCTTCAGGTGCTAGATCATTTTCATTTACCAATCTAAATGATGGTAAACCTGTATTAGTATTTGTATAATCGTATGCTATACCAAAAGTGTTACTTTGGATAATTGCTTCTTCTATTGCATCTAGTTCACTTGTGTTGAATATTCTTCTAAACACAGGAATAATTCTTCTTATTTGTGAACCGCTAGGAACATTTCTTTTTAGTGTGATAACATGACCAGTGTCGTCTGTTCTATTTGTAATATTCTGCACTACGACATTTTCAGTTTTAGAAGTTACACTGTTAACATATTCTAATACACATAATTCTCTAATTAACTTAAATTGGCTATTAGCATCAAGTCCACTCGTTGTCCAGTTTGTAGGATTACCTACTTGTGGTACTAATACACCTACGTTGCTTGTTGCTTGATTTTGATCAGTGTTGAATACCAATCTATTATTACCTTGTAGTGTAAGTTCGTCTGGTGAAACTGAAAGTATACTGTTTCTATAATCTTCATAAAAGTAATTTGTAATTGAATCATGACCAAACATAACTTCAATATGTTTTTTAATTAATTGTTCGATGTTTAAGTTTGTATCAAACGTTGCTGTTTTTTCTTGTTGGCTTGGTTCTTTGTATAACATACCATCTTCGCCAAAAACGTTTGTATTTGCAATAGTTCCTGTTGGATCGTTGATATCAATAAATCTACTATGTCCTGCATGAGTTCTATTGATACTCTTAATCTTTTTGATATCAGTTGACTTAATCAACGGATACACATTGTAGTCAATGCTACTGACCATTCTATCCTGTGTATAGAATGTTTGAGGTGCTCTTACTTTCACATCAGAGATTGTTTCTGCTGTTACGGCATTACTAATAGTATAT
>MDTC01032869.1_pt1 | contig 17696 bp, 10 predicted proteins | sample 811181 | NCBI WGS metagenome assembly MDTC01 (sample SAMN05326644, study PRJNA326480) | marine metagenome | isolation source: seawater | place: Pacific Ocean: North | collected 2011 | reverse complement strand
CTCGTGGTCGCCGAGGTCGAGCACGCGGATGTGCAGGGCGCCGGTCACGTCCTGCACCAGGGCGGCCCGGCGGAACGTGGATGGCGTCGCGACCGCGCCCGCGCTGGCGACGAGGCCGACCGGATCGTGGCGGCGGCAGTCGGCGCAGAGATCGGGCTCGCTGTAGAGGAAGAAGCCCCCGGAGAACGCGGCGATGGCGCCGGTGGACTGCACCCGGGCGGCGATGTCCTGCTCCGGTCCCCAGGCGCGCCAGGCGTCGAGGACCTGCAGGGTGGCGATCCCCGGCGCGACCCGGAGCACGCTCACCCGCTGGGGACCGAACGCGGTGTCGCCCTGCAGGCGCGCCAGGTGCACGCCCGGTCGGATCTGGATGAAGCTCGGGTTCTCCGCCCAGGTCGCGAGGTCCGGCGTCGGTCGACCGGACGCCGTGTGCCAGTGCAGGGCAGCCTGGCTGTAGACGTAGTCGATCACGCCGCGCACGCGCAGCGCACGGGTGGGTCCGCCCTCGGCCAGGATCTGGCGCAGCCGCTCGGTGAGACCGACCCGCAGGATGCGGCTCTCGGCGGAGCCCTCGCCCTCGAGCAGGCGGTCCACGCTCCGGAAGCGCTCGGCGAACATGGTGGCCTGGTGGGCGTCGACCTCGGCGGCCAGCTCGGTCGCTATCGTGCGGGCGAGGGCGGCGCAGTCGGTGTCCAGGGCGGCCTCCAGGGCAGGGAACGGGACGGAGCTTGTCCGGTCACCGCCGCGATCGTAGACCGCGAGCGCGTCCACCACCGCCAGATCGGCGCCGTGCTCGCGGGCGAAGTCGTGGGCGGCGTGCAGCCAGGTCCGCATGGCGCCAGCGTACGCCGGGCGCGTTCTACTCGCAGGGCGACGGCGACCAGGTGCCGGCGTTGTCGTCCTCCTGGCACTCGTCGACCACGTCGTCCACGTCGATCTCGGCGAGCAGCTCGGCCCCGAGATCGACCGCGGTGGTCTCATACGCGCGCTCCAGGCTGCCGCCGCCGGGCACCACACTCGTGTCCTCGTCGACGATCAGCACGGGATCGGAGCCGTCGGGGAAGCCCCACACCTGCAGCCGGGAGGGTGCGGCGTCGGCGGTACCCTCGTTGAGCACCTGCACCGCGAAGCGCACGACGCCGTCCTCTTCGCAGCTGGCGACGCACAGGTCGGTGATCTCGACCCGAAGGTTGGCCGCGGGCGTGATGTCCGCCGGGATGGACGGCTGGCCGCGCCAGATCTGCTGCTCGGCCTCCCAGGGGGCGGGCTGGGGTACGGGCACGGACAGGTCGCTGTGCACGTTGCCGCCGTAGTAGGTGCCCTGGGTGTAGGTGGGCGGCGCGGCGGGCCAGTCGTCGTCCGTTGCGGTGATGCAGGTCACGCCCTGCTTCTCGCCGCTCTGTACGTAGAGCACGTCACCGAGGCCATCCCCGTCGACGTCGGCGACCGACGGCGTCTCGGAGAGGGTGATCGAGCGGTGGTCGCGGTCGCGGACCCGCGGCGCGCCGGTGATTCCGTCCATGATGAGGAACTCGACCTCGCCGCCGTGCAGGATCTCGGGCGTGCCGTCCCCGTCCACGTCCCACAGGGTCGTGCCGGCGAGGCCGCTGTCGTCGACGATGGGCTGGGTGAGCAGCGCCTTGCCGTCGGCGTCGAGCACGCGCAGGGTGCCGTTCGCCGCGACGGCGATCTCCTGATCCCCATCCCCGTCGAAGTCGGCGATCGAAGCGGGTGTTCCGTGACGACTCCCCGGCTGCTCGAACAGGGTGGCGCCGCCGTGGTCGCACAGGGTGATGTAGCCGGGGGAGCTCACGAACAGCTCGATCTCCGGGTCGCTGTCGACGTTGACCGGCTGCGGGTGGATGCCCGCGAACGCCGGTCGCCCGCAGCTCCACAGCAGCGAGCCACTGCGGCTGTAGACGCTGTTCGCCGCCAGGATCTCGAGGTCGCTGCCGTCCCCGTCCATGTCGACCGCCGCCACGTGTCCGCTCGGGGCGCGGCTGACGTCGAGCATGCGGCGCAGCTTGCCGGTCGCCGCCTCGTAGATGTGGTGGTTGACCAGGACCTCGAGCGTGCCGTCCCCCTCCAGATCGGTCACCACCGGCGGGCTCTGGCCGAAGCCCGGCCCCGTCGATGACCACTTCACCGTGCCGTCGTGCTCCAGGGCCACGACATTCCAGGTGCTGTGCACCTGGGCGATGATCTCGCCGAGGCCGTCGCCGTCGATGTCTGCCAGGGCGACCGGGCTGGAGCTGTCGAAGTCGTCGAGGCGCCACTTCACCGCACCCGTCGCCCCGTCGAGCACGACCAGCCTGCCGGCGAAGAACACCGTGCCCTCGGTGATCACCACCTCGGGAACGCCGTCGCCGTCCAGATCCCCGACCATCGGCGTGACCTGCACCTGGTCGCCCGTGTACTGCCAGCGCACCCGAGTGTCCCACGGGTTCTCCGGCACCGACGGGGTCGACGCGACCACGCACTCCGGATCGGAGAAGCTCGCCGGCTCGGCGGTGGTGATGGAGCAGTCCTCGTCCACGCAGTCAGCCACGCCATCGTCGTCGGTGTCCGGGAAGCCCTCGTCGACGTCGCCGTCCCCGTCATCGTCGGCGCCGTTGCAGATCTCCTCGGGCGGCTCGGTGTCGCTGTCGGTGTCGGTGTCCTCGTCGGTGTCCGGGCCGATGCCGGTGTCGTCGGGAGTCAGCCCGGTCTCGTTGCATCCGAGCGCGAGCGTGACGAGCACCAACCAGGACAGCCGCATGGAACCTCCACGCCCGTGACGGGCGTCGCCCCCCAGAGTGCGCCGAGGAGCGCGAACGGATCAATCCTCGGGAAGACGATACGCGCCTTGGGACGCCCGGACCGTGCGGTACAGGAACGTGGTGCTGCCGTACACGTTTCGGCGCCACATCTTGCGCGGCTCCTGGGCCAGGCGAAAGGCCCACTCGAGGCCGCTGTCCCGGGCCCAGCGGGGCGCGCGCTGCACGTGCCCGGCGACCACGTCGAAGGTGCCGCCGACGCCCATGGCGAAGGGCACCTCCATCTCGGCGAGCCAGCGACCGAGGAAGATCTCCTTGCGCGGACTGGGCATGCCCACGAAGAGAAGATCGGCCTGGGACGCCCGGATCGTCCGAGCGACCTCCTCGTCTTCGGCCTCCTTGAAGTAGCCGTCGCGGTAGCCGGCGAGCCGCAGCCCAGGGAAGCGCTCCTCCAGCACGCCGACGGTGCGCTCGATGACCTCGGGACGCGCGCCGATCAGGTACGGTCGCCAGCCCTCGAGGGGGGCGAGCCGCATCAGCTCCATGAAGAGGTCGACCCCGGTGACCCGGGTGGGCAGCGGTCGACCCAGCAGGTGCGAGGCGAGCACGACCCCCGCACCGTCGGCGCTGATCAGGTCCGACTCTCGGACGATCCGCCGCAGCTCGGGGTCGCCGTGCATCTGCACGACCTTGTTGGCGTTCACGCACATGTGCTGGGTCGGCTCCCCACGACGGACCAGCTCGCGGACGCGAGCGACGGTCTGGCGCAGGGTGAGCCCATCCACGGGACACCCCATGAGGTCGACCCGGTCGGCATTCAGCGAGGCCTGCATGTCCCCCTCCCTTTCTTGCACCCCTCTTGTGTCTTCGCGCTCCGGACCTTCACGAAATGTCTCGCTGAAGGCAGTCGCCCCTCCACCACAAGCAGTCCGCCTGAAGGGGGTGGACTCGGTGGCCCAGGTGACCCACGAGGACGAAGACAACGCTGCAGCCGACGTCGCGCGGGTGGCGGTCGGCTCCGGCACGCTGCTCGTCGGCTGGATCGTCGATCAGGTGCTCCGGCTCGGCATCATCGTGCTGATGACCCGGGTTCTGGGGGCGGAGGCGTGGGGCACCTACGTGGCCGCCTTTGCCCTGCTGCTGGTGGTCATGGCCTTCTCGCCGCTCGGCCTGGAGTCAGGGGTGCTGCTGGCCGTGTCCCAGCGAAAGGACACCCGGCGCGCGGTCCGTCTCGGGATGTCGCTCGCCGCGGCCATCGGCGTCGTCACCGCCCTGGGGCTCGCCGCCCTGGCAACGGCCTGGCCCGCCCTCTTCGGCGCACCCGAGGTCGCCCAGGCGGTGACCCTGATGAGCCCGATCCTGGCGGTCCATGGCGTGACCCTGGTCGCCCACGGGGCCCTGCTCGGCGGCGGGCGCGTGCGTGCCGCGACCCTCGGGCTCCACCTGGTCCGACCGGCGGCCCACCTGCTGCTCGCTCTGGGCGCCGTGCTGGTCGTCACCGGGCTCGACGGGCTGATCTTCGCGACCGTGCTCTCCTACGTCGCCGGGGGCATCGCCGTCGTCGGGCTGATGATCGCCCTGCGCCCCCACCTCGCCTCCGTGCCGACCGAGCGCACGCCCCTCACCCGGGCCCTGCGCGCCCTGCTGGCCGTGTCCCTGCCGCTCACGTTCGCCGAGACCCTGCACCGGCTGCACCTCTCCCTGGACGTGCTGATGCTCACCAGCCTCACCGGCGATCTCGCCGCGGTCGGGGTGTACCGGGTGGCCGTCACGGTGGCGCTCATGGGCGCCCTGCCCGTCGCCGCCGCGATGGTCATGACCAAGTCGATGGTCGGCGCCCTGCTCGATCACCACGCGCGGCTGGTCCGGGTCGTGCAGGCCGCGTCGCGCTGGCTCCTGGTCGGCGTCGCCCCGGTCTACCTCGCCCTCCTCACGGTCCCCGACCTCGCCCTGTGGCCCTTCGGACCCGAGTACGCCGAGGCCGCCGCGCCGCTCGCCATCCTGCTCCTCGGCCAGACCGTGCACGCCGCCCTCGCCCTGACGACGCCGCTGCTCGCCATGTCCGCGGGCCGGTGGGTCCACGTCGGCCTCGGCGCCCTGGCCCTCGGGCTCAACGGCGCCCTGAACCTGTGGCTGGTGCCCACCTGGGGCCTCGTCGGAGCGGCCACGGCGAGCGCGGTCGCCATCGCCGCCTGGGCGCTCCTCCGCGCGGTCGCCACCTGGCGGATCCTCGGCGTCGTCCCCCATGATCTCCGCGGGTGGGCCCTGCTCGTCAGCGGGGTCGGCCTCGGCGTCGGCTGCGCGTGGGTCGCGCCGGAGCTGGGCCTCGGATCGCGGCTGGCCCTGGCCGGAGCGAGCTCGGCGGCCTTCGTCGGGCTGGCGCTCGTGCTGGGTGGGGACGCGGTCGACCGGGACATCCTGCGCGGGGTCGTGGCCCGGCTGCGTCCGATGGTCGCCGGGAGGGCGTCATGATCCCCGAGGCCCTGTGGCACCGCCTGCGCAGCACCCACGCCCGGGAGTGGCCCCACCGCGCTCGGGAACAGGTCCGCCAGTGGCGGGATCGTCGCCGGGTGGCGGTCAACCCGTCCGCGGACCTGCCGACCGCCCTCCTGCGCAGTCCGGCTCCGGCGTGGCCCATCCCGGAGCGCTGCCTGCTGGACCCCGAGTGCGCTCGGGCGCTGGGCGCGAGTGTGGACGCGATCCTGGCGGACGAGGTGGTGCTCCTGGGCCACCGCTACCCGTCGGCCGCGGCGTGGGACGTCGACCCGGCGACCGGCACGACCTGGGACCGGGAGACGCCAGGGGTGGGGGTCGACCTGCACGCGGGCGACCGCGACATCAAGCTCGCCTGGGAGCTGCACCGCCTGCAGCACCTGCAGATCCTCGCGATCGGGAGCCGGGTCCTGGAGCGCCCGGAGGCGGCGGAGCGCTGCAAGGCCCTGCTGGTGGACTGGCTGACCGACCAGCGCCCCTACCTGGGGATCGCGTGGTCGTCAGGGCTGGAGGTGGCGAGCCGGGTCATGAGCCAGCTGATCGTCGCCGGGTGCCTCGGGCCGCTCGACCCCGCGCTCAACGCCGCACTGTGGCACTCGCTCACGGCGCACGCGCGTTGGATGGTGCGCTTTCCGTCGCTGCACAGCTCGGCGAACAACCACCGGGTCGGCGAGGTCGCAGCCCTCGCGATCCTCGGCGCCCTGTCCCGCAACCACCCCGACGCCGGCCAGTGGCTGCTCCACGGCCGCGAGCTGGAGGTGCGGCTCGCCGATCTCATCCACCCCGACGGCGTGCCCGCGGAGCAGTCGCCCACCTACGGGGCGTACAGCCTGGAGTGGGCGTTGTTCGCCCGTCATGCGCTCGCTGGAGCCGGCCTGCGGCTGGCGGTGGAGGACCGCCTGGTCGCGGCCGCGCACTTCCTCGCAGACCTGGTCGATCGGGGCGGGCACTGGCCCCGGTTCGGGGACGACGACGAGGGCGTGGTCGTGCGCTCCCAGCTGGAGCCGGAGGCCCTGCCGATCTCGGTGGGAGCGTGCTTGTCGAGCGCCCTGGGCGTTGCGGGCGCCACCCCGGTGGCAGCCCGCCAGGACGTGCGCGCCGGGCTCCTCGGGCTGACGATCACCGCGGATCCACCACCGGAGGGGATCCGACACTACGCGGACGGCGGCTACACCGTGTGGCGCGCGGCGGACGGGGAGCGCGAGTCGCTGGTGCTCTTCGACCACGGCCCGCTCGGCCACGGCGCGACCTGCGGACACGGCCACGCGGACGCGCTGTCGGTCTGGTGGCACGTCGACGGCCAGCCCGTGCTCGTCGACACCGGCACCTACCGCTACAACGGCGCCCCCGCCTGGCGGCGACACGCCCGGGGCACGGCCGCCCACAACACGGTCATCGTCGACGGGCACGACCAGTCCGAGCAGCTGTCCGGCTTCACCTGGGGACGCCGGGCCAGGGCGGGACGACTGCCGGACCGCGACGACGGGATCCGAGCTTCCCACGACGGGTATGACGGACTGGACTGTCGGCACGAGCGCCGGGTCCAGGTCGAGGGCAGCGGCGCGCTGATCGTGCAGGACCGGGTGCATGGGGCCGAGTCCCACCTGGTGCACGGGGCGTGGCACGTCGATCCCGCCGTCACGGTCGAGGTCACCGACCCGGACCGGGCGCGGCTGCAGCTGCCCGGCGGCGCCGTCCTGGACGTCCTGGTGGAGGGCGGTCGCCTGCGCGCGGTGGTCGGCGACGGCGAGCCGGGGCCGGGCACGATCAGCCCCGGGTACAACCAGGCGATCGGCACCACGACGCTCTTGATCGACCCCGACCACGCCCGACGCTGGACCACCCGCTTCGAGCGTGCACCGTGATCGCCTCCCCCCGCGCCCGGCCCGAGCGCCCGCGGGTGGGCGTCATCCTGGTCGGCCCTGATCCCGACTCCCCTCGCGGCGGGGTGGCGGTCGCGGTGGGCGGCTTCGCGGCAGCGCTGCAGGCCCACGGACTGCTGGTCGACGTCGTGCCCACCTACCGCCCTGGCCGCCGGGTGCGGGACCTGCCGGGCGCGCTCATGGCCCTGCGCCACACGGTCCGCCGCGCGCGCCACGCGGGCATCGAGCCCGTGGTCTGGGCCCACGCCGGCGGACCCGTCTCCATGGCGCGCAAGGTCGCGGTGCTGCGCCGGGCCCGCCGGTTCGGGGTGCGCACCCTGCTCCAGCTCCACTCCGACCACACCGAAGCGGTCCTCTCCCAGCGTTCCACGCGGGTTCTCGCCAGACAGGGCCTCGCCCTGGCCGACGACCTCACCACCGTCGCGCCCTACTGGCAGCGGCTGGTCGCCCAGCGCCTGCGCCGCGGTCGGGTTCACGTGGTGTCGAACCCGCTGCCCGCCGCCGCCGAGCGCGTGGCCCGCACCCCCATCGTGCGCCGCATCGACGGACCCCTGCGCCTGCTGACCATGACCCACCTCGCCCCCGGCAAGGGCCTCGAGCTGGCGATCGACGGGGTGCAGCACGGCCCCGAGGACGCGATCCTGGAGATCGCCGGCCAGGGCCCGCTCCGGGAGGCGCTGGAGGCGCGGGTCGGCGAGCTGGGGCTCGACCGCCGGGTCCGGTTCCTGGGCTGGGTCGACGGGCAGGCCAAGGACGCCGCCTTTCGCCGGGCCGACGTGTTTGTCCTGCCGACCCGCAACGACAGCTTCGGCATGGGCTTCATCGAGGCCGCCTGCTACGGCCTGCCCGGGGTCGCCCTGCGCTACAAGGCCGTGCCCGAGGTCGTCCTGCACGACCGCACGGGCCGCATCGTCGACGAGGCGAGCCCCCAGGCGCTGGGCGTCGAGCTGCGCCGCCTCTCGGACCCGGCCGAGCGCACCCGACTCGGCGAGGCCGCGCGCCGGCACGCCCTCGATCACCACGGCCAGGACGCCATCGTCCGCCGCATCCGCGCGATCCTGGACCACGCGCCATGATGCTCTGGTGGCTCGCCTGGCTGGCGGCGGCGGAGCCGCTGGTGACCGTCGAGGGTGCGGCGCTGACGATCGCGCCGTGCACGGAGGATCCGGCCGCGGACTGCTGGGAGCGCACGGCCCGCGCGAGGCGTTTCACCACCGATCCGCGGCTCGGCCACGAGGTCGTCGAGGTCGACGTGCGCCTGGGGTGGCAGGACGGCGCGCTGCTGGTCCGCGCCGCCGAGGTTCCCCCTGGCACCCGGGTCGAGGTGGGCGTGCACCCGGCCGGCCAGGACGGGATCACCCGCATGTCCGGCATGATGCTGTCGGAGGGCGTGGGGCGCCTGGATCTCCTCCCCGCCCTGCAGCCCGGCGAGCTGCGCTCCGTTCGCGTCGGGCTCATCCGCGAGGACGGCCAGCGCTTCACCTGGGCGCCCGCCGGGGAGGGCACCACCGAGGATCGCGCCCTGGCCGTCATCGCGGCCCATCCCCCCCGCGCGCGGCCCGCCCCGGTCCTCGCCCGCGATCGGGGCGTGCTCGAGATCACCGCCGCTGGAGCGAGCCAGGTCCGCCTGCGCGAGCTGGACCCGTCGGTGATCCACCCGCGAGAAGCGCTGCTCGATCCGCCACTCTCCATGATCGGCTCGCCTCCGCTGCGGGTGCCCGAGCCTCTCGATCGCGGCCAGTACGCGGTCGAGGCGATCTGGACCGCCGACGGCAAGCCGAGCCAGGTGCGACAAGAGCGGGTCGTGCTGCCGGGCACGGTGCCCGCGGGTCTGGAGCACCTGGGCCTGCTGCCCGCCCCGCGCGACGTGCGCCTGACCGGAGATCGCCTGGCGGGAGAGGAGCTGCGCCGGATCTGCGTGCAGGACGACGCGCTGCGACCCGCTGCCGACCTGCTCGCCGAGGAGCTCATCCGCCTCGGCGGTCCGGCGCTTCCGGTCGACCGCTGCCGCGCGGGTCGCCACCGGATCGCACTCGACTCCGGCGGGGCGGACGGCTCCTTCGAGCTGCTCGTCCGGGCCGACCGGGTCGAGGTCACCGCCAGCTCCCGCGCCGCCGCCACCTGGGCCGCCCTCGCCGTGGTCGATCTGCTCGTCGTGCACGACCTTGAACCTCCGACCGCGGTCATCCACGACCAGCCCGACCTGCCCGAGCGCACGCTGGTCCACCGGATCGACGGCGTGCACCGCGCCCCCCGCGACCTCGACGAGCACATCGCCTTCCTGCGTCGGGTCGTCGCCCGCGGTCGCTACACCGCCGTCGTGCTCGTGCTTCGCGGGGGCTACCAGTACACCTCGCACCCCGAGCTCGCCCAGACCGGCGCCCTGTCCGAGGACGAGCTGCGGCGCCTGCTCGACACCCTCGACGGGCTCGGCGTGGAGGCCATTCCCGGCCTGAACAGCCCCGGACACGCCGACTGGCTGCTCCGCGCGCACCCCGAGCTGCGCGAGGACCAGAACGGTCGCCTGATCTGCACCCGCCACCCGGACACCTGGCCGCTCCTGCGCGACGTCATCGACGAGCTCATCGAGGTGTTCGACGCCCGGCGGGTCCACCTGGGCGGCGACGAGACCTGGTGGGGCAGCGAGCGCCACGGCCCCCACGAGCGCTGCCCTCGCTGCGCCAGCACCCCACGCCCGATCCTCTTCGCCGAGCACGTGCAGCGCGAGCTTGCCTACCTCCGAGAGCGCGAGGTCGGCGCCATGCTGTGGTCCGACATGCTGACCGAGCGCTGGAACGGCGCCACCGAGGACGTCTTCGAGGCGCGGGCTCGCCTCGATCTGCAGCGCGTCGATCTGCTCGCGTGGACCGACCTCGGCGAGGGGGCCAGCACCCTCGGCGACCTGCGGGTGCACCAGGTGGCGACCGGGCTGCACCCCGCACGCACCCGTCCCCTGGCGTCCGATCTGCCCCTGGCAGGCGCGGGCATCGCCCTGTTCGTGCCCCGACCGTGGCAGCTCGAGGGCTGGAACGTGGCGCGGCACCGGGCCCTGTGGTCGCACTCGCCGAGCGTGGTCCTGGCCGGCGTGCTGGGCTGGCGGCGCGAGCTGGCGGCGTCGGATCCGGACGTGATGCTCCTGGCCCTGGCCGACCACCCGGCGCTGCGTCCGGGCGCGCGACCGCTAGGACGCGCGGACCGGTGGATTCCCGCCGGCGAGGGCGAGCGCACGACCCTCGCCTGGGAGCCGCCCGAGCTGCCCCCCGGCGAGCGGCCGGACGAGGTCCGCGGTGAAGCGGGAGAGGCCGTGCGGATCCCGGTCGAACGTCCCCTCTCCCGGGTGGGCCTGCTGTGGGCCCTGGACGTGGACCGCGACGCGGAGATCCGCCTCGAAGCCGGCTTCCACTCCGCAGATAGCCGCGCCGGCCCCCCTGCGGCGAGCCTGCGGATCGTCTACGACGACGACAGCGAGGACGTCGTACCCCTGGTGCTCGGACGGGACGTGTGGGCGCCGACCCTGGAGCCCGGTGCGCTCGCCCTGTGGACGGCCCAGGCGGTGGTGCCCGTGACGACGGCGCGCACGCCCTTCCCCGTGCCCGACGAGCAGCGCGCGCTGTGGGTGCACGACGTGGACGCCGGCAAGACCATCCGTGAGCTGGTCATCGAGCCGAACGCGGGCGTGAGCGTGGTGCTGGGCGGGGCGCTGGGCTGGGAGGGGTAGACACGCACACTCACCGAATCCCCGCCTCCCCCCTGGCTTCCTCCCTCAATCGACCCACCTCCGCATCCCCAAGGATGCACACGCCCCCCGCCGGCTGGAGCCAGCGCAGAGCCTCCGCCGGCCGGCCCAGCTGGAGCGCCAGGCGTGCCCCCAGCTTCTGGCGGCCGCAGTCGTCGGGCCAGCCATCCAGCCAGGCGATGGCGCGCTCGGGCTCGGCGGTGCCCACGCGCTCGGCGACGTGCAGGGCGCAGCGGGCACTCCGCCCGGCGAGGGCGTCCAGGTCGACCCCTGGCACCAGGCCCAGGTTGGCGCACAGCCGCTCCGGGCGCGCGTGCACCAGCCCGGCCACCACACCCTCGCGATCGACGGCGAGGGCCTCCTTCAGCCACACCGCGTCCGCCGGACGGGGCGGCAGGTCGAAGGTGAGCGCCTCGACGTAGACCTGTGCCGCCTCGTCGCGCCGACCGAGCGTTCGCAGCGCGCGGGCCTCGGTCCAGGCGGCGAGCGGATGGGTCGGATCCAGCTGGCGCGCCAGGCGGACCGCCGCGAGCCGCGCCTCCAGATCTTGAAGCTTGGAAGCACACTGCAGCCGGACGCGTCCATCGAGCGGGTGGGCCGCGATCGCCTCGGCACACGTCGCCTCGGTCAGCGCCTCGCGGGAGGGGGCCACCCCGTACGTTCCGGTCCCCACCAGCCAGACCAGCACACCGACGGCGACGGGAACCACGCCGAGCCACGCCCAGCGCGCGGACACCGAGCCCCTCCCGGTCGGGGCGATCCGCGCCAGCAGCACGACCCCGACCGCCGCGAGCAGCCCCACGTGCAGCGGAAAGCCGACCAGGGCCGCCCCCCCCAGCACGACCAGCGGCACGAGCCGTCGGCCAGCCCCCCGCCAGGCGAGCCCGCCCAGCGCAGCGAAGCCCACCGCGGCGAGCACCGGACCGAACGTGACCAGCGCCTCCAGCGGATCCGCGTGCACGTGGCTCGCGCGAGCCCAGTCGGGCGACACCTTCACGATAGGCTGCAGCACGGCATACCCGCCCGGCCCAGCGCCCAGCGGCGACAGCCCGATCGCGCGCCAGGCCTCCCCGTACAGGACCTCCCGCCCCCCGAGCCAGCCGCGGTTCGTCGACCCGGGCGCGAGTGCCTCCGATGCCGCGTCGAACCACCACGGCGCCGTGCCCGCGACCGCGATCGCCACCGCCGCCGCCGCGCCGATCCCGACCCACCGCGCCCGGCCAGACAGGGAGGAGATGCCCGCCAGCACGACGCCGGCCACCGCGAGCCCGAGGCCCGCCCGGCTCCCGGTCCACGCCGCCGCCGCGACCAGCGCGACGGCCACGACCCACCAGAGGACCTGGCGCCGCTCTGCCGCCACGCTCGCCCCGACGGCCAGCAGCACCGCCGCGTGGTTGGGGTTGCGCAGGGGGCCAAAGCCGCCTTCATCCCAACCGAATCCGACCAGGTGCGCCGCGACGACCGCCGCCCCGGCCGCCACGACCGCGGCCGCCGTCCACCCCGATCGCAGCGGACGCGCCGACAGGCCGAGGCCCAGCAGCGACAGGCCGGCGAGCAGCCCCACGCCGAGCGCCGCCCCCCGCGGGTCCACCGCCAGCGGTCGCCAGCCGGTCGCACCGAGGGCCACGAGGTCGGGCTGCACCCATGCCCGCACCGCCTCGGGCAGGGGCACGACCCCGAGCAGCGATCCCGCCATCACCGCGACCAACGCCCAGCCGGTCCAGCCGACCGAGAGCGGCCTGCGCCTCCACAGCCGCAGCAGCCCCACCGCCGCCGCGGCGACCGCCAGCCCGGCCGTGCTCCAGGCGTGCACCGACCCGAACGCCAGCGCCGACCCCACGATGATGACCACCACTGCGAGGTCGGGCACCAAATCCACCATCCTGGGTGAAGCGGCAGGGGACCCACCGACATTCCGGGGGCAGTGACCGTTCGTGACTGGAGTGGGGAGGGACAATGGACCTCGGGGATGCTTCGACCGCACCCTTGCTCAAAGGGCTGCAGATCCTTCACCGGAGGATCGGCTGGATCATCGGCTTCACCGCTGTGGTCGTGGTCGTCGTGGTCGCAGGGTCGGCCTTGTCGACCCGCTACTACGCGGCGACCGCCACGGTGGAGATCAGCCCGGACGCGCCACACATCCTCGAGTTCAACGAGGTGCGCGAGGTGGGCGCCGGCGCGCAGTGGGCTCGCCAGTTCCAGGCGTACTACCAGACACAATACGAGATCCTGTCCAGCCGTCAGGTGCTCGGTGCGGCGCTGATCCGCCTGCAAGACGAGCACGCGATCGACCTGTTCGCCGAGGCCCCCGACCCCATCGGCGCCCTGCGCGGCCACGTCGAGGTGCAGCCGTCCCACGAGACCCACCTGGTCAAGATCACCGTCGAGCTGCCCGACCCCGACCAGGCCGCCCTCGCCGCCAACGCCATCGCCGACAGCTACATGGCGCACAACCTGTCGAAGACCCTGCAGGCGACCCGAGACGCCGAGACCTGGCTCACGACCCAGCAGGAACAGTACCGGGCCGCCAAGCACGACCGCGACGCCGAGCTCATCACCTTCCGCACCGAGCACGAGCTGCTGACCGGCCCCAACGACGCGCCCCAGCCGGTCGCCCACCTGCAGCGGCTGCAGGACTCCTGGTCATCCGTGCGGGCGAACCGGGTCCGGCTGGAGGGCCAGCTCGACGCGCTCGATCGGCTGGACCGCGCCGGGGACGTGGAGGCGCTCGCAAGCCACATGGCCGCCAACAACGAGGTCATCGGCGAGCGCATGAAGGTCTGGCAGGAGCTCGCCCAGGAGCAGCAGCAGCTCCTGCAGCGCTACACCGAGGCGCACCCCAAGGTGGTCGAGGCCACCGCCGCCCTCGCCGTCGCCAGGACCCAGCTGGCCGAGGCGGCCCGGGTCGAGCTGGCCGGTCGGCACGCGAGCCTGCGGGTCGTGCGAGACGAGGAGGCTCGCCTGCACGGCGCCATCGACGAGGCCCAGGACGTCGTGCGCGACATGGGCGGCACCCTCGCCGAGCTGGAGCTCCTGGAGGCGGAGGCCGAGCGCACCGAGGCCGTGTTCCGCAGCCTCGATCGCCGGCGCACCGAGGTCGGACTCGCCCAGGCGGCAGCGTCGAACAACGTCAGCGTGCTCGACCGGGCCGTCGCTCGCGACAACCCAGTTCGTCCGCGGATCCTGCTCAACGCCCTGGCCGCGCTCGTCGCGGGCCTGCTCGGTGGCGGCGCCCTCGCCTTCCTGGTCGAGACCCTGGACGCCTCCATCCGCACCGGCGAGGACGTCGAGCGCTGGCTCGACCTGCCGCTCCTGGCCTTCGTGCCCCGGGTCGACGGCAAGCCGCTGCAGCAGTGGATGTCTCGTCCGGGCCGCGGCGCCATCGTGCACGCCCTGCCTCGCTCGCCGGTGGCCGAGGCCGTGCGCTCGATCCGCACGAGCCTGCAGCTGGCGCGACGCTCGGAGCCGGTCGACACCGTGCTCGTCACCAGCACCGTGCCCCTGGAGGGCAAGTCCTTCCTGTCCGCGAACCTCGCCGCGATGGTCGCGATGGCGGGCGGTCGGGTGCTCCTGATCGACGCCGATCTCCGCCGTCCCTCGTCGCACAAGCTGTTCGGGGTCGACAACGAGCGGGGCCTGGCCGACATCCTCCGCGACGAGGCCAGCCTGGACGACGTGGTGCTCAAGACCGAGGTCGAAGGCCTGGATCTGCTGCCCGCCGGTCGCACCGACGACCCCGCCGAGCTCCTGGACGCCCGCACCCTGCAGGAGGTCCTCGACGGGCTCTCCCGCCGCTACGCGATGATCGTGGTCGACAGCTCGCCGGTCGGACTCGTCGCCGACGGGCTCCTGTGGGCCTCGGTCGTCGACGCCACCATCATGGTCGTCGACAGCGACCGCGCCCGTCGGGGACACGCCGCCCGGACCGCCCAGCAGCTCCGGGCCGCCAACCCGCGCGTGCTCGGCGCCGTGCTGAACAAGGTCACGCTCAACGGCTCGCGGCGGACCTACGCGTACCAGGCCTACGTCCGCGGCGAGCCCACCGCCGAGTCCGCGTGAGGGGGACCATGCGCTCGAACCTGCTCTTCCTGCTGCTCGCCACCGCGTCGACCGCCCTCGCCCAGGGCCCGTCGGACGCCGCCGATCGCATCGGCGCCGGCGACGAGCTGTCCATCGAGGTCTACGGCGAGGACGAGCTCACCCGCCAGGTGAGCATCTCCCACGACTGCACCCTGAGCCTGCCCCTCATCGGCCGGGTCGAGGCCTGCGAGCGCACCACCGACGAGCTCGCCGCGCACCTCACCGACGCGCTGGGCACCTACCTCCGCGAGCCCCGGGTCACGGTCACCACGCTGACCTACGGCGGCCGTACCATCGAGGTGAAGGGCGCGGTCCGCGAGCCCGGCATCGTTCCGCTGGCCCGCCGTACCTCCCTGTCCGAGGCGATCACCCTGGCCGGCGGTCCCGCCGACGAGGCGGTCGTGCAGGTGGACCTGGTGCGCGACGGTGAGAAGCAGGCCTTCTACCTCCCCGATCTCGACGCACAGCAGAGCCCGGTCTGGGTGCTGCACGGCGACACGGTGGTCCTGCACGCCCCGGCCCAGGTCTTCGTCGACGGCGAGGTCGAGGAGCCCGGCTCGGTCGCCTTCCGCGACGGGCTCTCGGTGAGCCAGGCGGTCGCCCTGGCCGGCGGTCCGACCGACTTCGCCGGCACCCGGGCAGTCGTGCTCCGTGACGGCGAGAAGATACCGGTCAACCTGCGTCGCATCCGGCGAGGGGCCATCTCCGACCCCATCCTCCGCCCTGACGACACGCTGATCCTGCGTCGCTCGTGGCTCTGAGCCTGCCCGAGCCGCTCCGCATCGGCGGAGATCCGCGCCTGCTGGCGATCCCCGCGGCAACCGCCCTCGCCGGCCTGCTCGTGGTCGTCGTGCTCTACGCGCCGTGGGCCCACGCGGTCGCGATCGCCCTGGGGCTGGTCGCCGGCGCGGCGCTGCTCACCCGCCCCTACTTCGCCGTGCTCGCCTTCCTCGCCCTGCGCCTGGTGCTCGACCTGCTCTGGTGGGCCGAGGGCACGGTGGGTGGCCTGAACCTGCTCCAGCTCGCCTCCGCCGCGGTCATCGCCGCCACCGTGGGCCTGCTGGTCCTGCGCCTCAAGGACGTCCTGCGCCACCCCATGCTGCCGTGGCTGTGCGTGCTGTCCTGCCTCGTCGCGCTCGGCGCCCTGCGCGCGGACTCCCTCACCGAGGCCATGAAGCTCTCGGCCGAGCTGACCACGCCGTGGCTGCTCCTGGCTCTGGTCACCGTGCTCGCCGACTCTCCGAAGAAGCGGGTCGGCGTGCTGGTCGGAACCGCGATCGCGGGCGTCATCCCTGTGCTCTCGAGCCTGCGACACGTGGCGCTCGGCACGGGGACCTTCCACCTGCACGGCTACGACCGCCTGCTCGGCGACTACGCCAACCTGCACAACCACGCCCTGGTCATGGCCGTGCTCACCGCCGTCGCGATCACGGCCATCGCCCTGTCGCGCACCCACTGGCAGCGCGCCCTCGGCGCCGCCCTGCTGCTGGGCGCGGGCGCGTGCCTCGTGCTCACCTACGTGCGCACCGCCCTGCTCGCCGTGGCCGCCTTCCTCGTCATCTTCCTCGTCCTCGAGAAGCGCTGGCGCTGGGTCGCCGGCCTCGGCGTCGCCTTCGTGCTGCTCGTGCTCTTCAGCGGCACCGTGCAGGACCGCTTCTCCGACCTGGTCGAGGTCTTCACCATGGCCGAGACCGAGTCCCGCGACGATCTCGGCTCCGGTCGCTGGATGCTGTGGAAGGAAGGGATCACCCACTACCGTCGCGGCGGCCCGGCCGACTGGTTCCTCGGCCGCGGGCTCGGCGCCCACTGGGCCGCCACATCCCAGCACATCGATCCGCACAGCGACCTGCTCTCCGTCCTGCTCCAGATCGGACCCATCGGCCTGCTCACCTGGATCGGCGGAGCGCTCCTGGGCGCCTGGCGAGCCTTCCGCGTCGTGCGCGAGGCCGAGGCCCGCAGCGACCGCACCCTCGCCGCGTTCGTGCTCGGGCTGCTCGTCGTCATGGGGATCTCGGTCGCCATCTCCAACGCCTTCATCACCCGGCCCTCGCTCGGCTGGGTCGCCTGGGCCCTGGTCGGCGTGTGCTTCGCCGTGCCCCTGACATCGCATTCCCGAGGGAGGACTCCATGAACGCCGCACCGACGAGGTCCGAGGACGGATTCACCGACAAGGAGGGTCACGACCAGCTGTACGCGGCGAAGGACCTGGGGGAGATCCCCCGCGGGCCCGACGCCTACTGTCGCTGGTACGAGCAGACCCGGCTGCATCCGGTCCATCTGGGCGGCCCCGAGCGCGGTCGGGTGCGCCGGCTCGCGGTGGAGGCGCTCCTGGCCAGCCACCGCCCCGGTCGACACTACCTGGAGGCGGGGTGCGGCGTCGGGTTGTTGAGCTTGTACCTGGCTGCTCGCGGCGTGCGCATCACCGGCGTCGACATCTCCCCGGTGGCGGTCGCGCGCGCCCGCGCCCTGGCCGAGCACGTCGGCGTGCAGGGTGCGGACTTCATCGCCGAGAACCTGGCGGCGATGAGCGCGGATGACGATGTCTACGACGGCATCATCGCCCACGCTGCCCTGCACCACTTCGTGAAGTACCCCGGCGTGCCCGAGGAGCTGTCGCGGGTCCTGCGCCCCGACGGCCAGCTGTGGTTCTCCGACGGCTTCGCCGAGAACCGCGTCTACCGCCTGTTCCACGACAAGGACAAGATGGCCCGCCTCGGCGACGTGCTGCTGACGAAGGAGCTCATCGAG
>MDTC01245409.1_pt1 | contig 17700 bp, 13 predicted proteins | sample 811181 | NCBI WGS metagenome assembly MDTC01 (sample SAMN05326644, study PRJNA326480) | marine metagenome | isolation source: seawater | place: Pacific Ocean: North | collected 2011 | reverse complement strand
TGGATAGTTCTTGTAAGCCATATCTTTAAAGGCAGCTTCGACAGTATCTAAAGTTGCTGTACCAAGAGCAATTTGTTTAGCGTATTTATCACGCTGATCTTTGGACAAACTAATCATCCAATTAGATGCTCTACCTTTAATATCATCTACGGTCGCAGCATGTTGCCCGACAGCACGGTTAACTAAAAACTCTTTATGGTTATAAAAGATTTCTCGGACACGCTCATCTGTAGCGCCTTCCCACCCCATCCGTTTTATTTTTGTAGCAATTTCACGAATTATCGGGTGGTCTTTAGGGATATCCATTCCATATAACTGAGCTTGCATCCATACCTGATTTTCGGTATTGGCTACTGCTCTGTCTTGTTCTTCAGGAGTCATTGCTGCCCAGTCAGCATCCCATTTTGTGTACTTTGACCATCCAACAGTTTTACGAAGAATTTCTTTTGCACGGTTAGGGGAAATCTCGAACTTGTTCATGTAGTCGATGACGTTCATGGGGCCTTCGATATCTGGCATTCCTCGTGGCATATCTCCGGGGTTGATTATCCAGTCGGGTCCAGTAAAGAAATCGAGGTTGCCGATGGTTTCTGACAGCAAACCTAAATCGTATTCGCTTTCAAGCGGATCAACCTCTTCGTCTCCACTACTTCTATCTGTTGGTTTGGGGGCAGTAAGCGCAGTCGGGTCATCTCCTATGAAACCAGCGTCTGTTGTTACTGTTTGGCTTGGTGCTCGCTGAACATCCGGTCCCGGCATGTCTTGTTCGCCGGGTTGCGTAGTCGTATCAGCCGCCGGTGGAGTCCATGCACGCCAATCATCTTTTGAATTTTGATCTAATTCGCTTATATCAACAAGTTCATCTGCTACTTCACCAGCAAGACCTCTTAAATTAGGTTGACGAAGCCAGTTCAATTGCTCTTCAACAGTGGGAACACCTTCTGGAGCATTCGGTTGCGGAGTACCTGTTGGTGCTGCTGCTAGCCAATCTTCTAACGAAGCAATATTTTCTTCTAGGAATAGCCGGTTAATTTGTGTGCTACTAATATTTTCGTCAAGCCAAGCAGCAAGTTCATTGACCGTATTTTGAGGAATTCTACCTGCTATGTAATCACCCCAACCCGGATCTCCTTCTTCAAGATCTCCAGAAATAATTGCCTTTAATGTGTCAGAACCAAACTCTCTAGCTGTTGAAACAAGAAGTTCCAACATTCTTTTAGTCTCATTAAAAACATCAATAATGCGAGCCATCACGCACTCCCGTAACTATCTAAAGCCTGAGTAGCAACCGCTACATACTGGCTTCTCTTATTTAAAGCAACAGGTTCAGGAGCCATACTCTCTACACCTTTAATGGTGTATGCTTCAGCGTTCATCTCTTCTCCACGAGCAGCTTTCTCTTCTTTAGCTGCCCGATAACCCTGAAGCCAAGCTTGGAAACCACCCGGATTGCTTTTCCTTAAATTAAATCCTGCCTGACTTCGAGATGTCGAATCAAACAACTGAGTTAAATAATCTGGATCAGGGATCGTGGTTGCAACACCACGTATTCTTTCTAACTCTGATTCAAACAAATCAAAATCTGTGTCAGCAAACATGCCATCTAAAGTCGGAACATTTTCCATGCCAGACTCTTTAACAAAATCAGCAGTTGTCATACCAAACTGTTGAGCACGTCGAGAGACTTCGTTAATCGCAGTACCGATACCTTCTAGCACCGTATCTAATTCGTAAAGATCTTCTACGTTTTCTACGTCGTCTATATAGCCTTCGATCAATAAGCCCTGCGCTAATTTCTCGTATTCACCTGTACCTGAATCAAAAATTCTTTGCACATAATTAAGTACGTCCCCTCCACGCCACGTTTTAGTGCTTTTGGCTTCAGGTTCGGAAAGCGGAACACGTTGTCCACCAGTTAAAGAACTCCCCGGCAAATGAGTACGACCCGGTTGAATCTCATAACCCAAGGTGACACCCATACGAGTATTAGGCATCCCCTCCCCAGCGATAATCCCACGAATATCTTCGTCAGTTAATGACGGATCAAGGGCACGTAACCCTGCTGCGGCAGCAGCTTCTTCATCCGAAAGTTCTCTTGGGCCTCTAATAATTGTGTTTGTGGGTCTGGGGGCCATTAGGAAAGTGCTCCAAATTCTAAAAGTTTCATTAATTGGTCAGGCCAACTGTTCCTTGAAATCGCATCATCGTTATCGAAATAACGTAAATAAACTTCTTGGAAGTCTGGAATTACAGAATACATCAAACGCAAACCTTCCCATTCATCACGCAAATCTATGTTTTGCGGATGAGATAACGTTTGCATATCAGGATCACCCGTTGACTGAGAACGGTTTAATAGTTCTAAAGAAATTCGATCCCGGTCACCTATGTAGTTAGCTAGATGAACGATCTCTGGTTTGCCCTCATAAGCAGGTGGCAAACTATCTATCCCATCACGGAACTCATTGACAACTCTTGCTGTTTTACCGATAGAAGCGATGTCGTTGTAATCCTCTAACCACATCGGCAACCTTTCACCGATCATGCCAATGATATTTCGTTTTCGTTCTAAGTATTCGTAGTTGTAATCAGCGTTCAAACTAAACGGCAATCCCATTTCTCGTTGCTGATCTAACGCCTGATTAATAGGATTCATTAATTTGTTGAATACGTTCCAACCATAAGTTCCTTGTGCCCGTCGCAACATTTCTTCTGGAGTTTGGTAAACACGACGACCTTCAGCGATTTCTTTTCTGAAAACAGTGTTGTTGAATTCAAATTGGCTATCTAACGTCCCGACTTTTCCAAGCCAAAAATCTTGTGTATCAGGTTTATTATCAATAAATTCTTGATTTTCTTGATACAACGCATCGCCTTCTAACGTGGCTGATGCTGCATTTACTATACGACTAGAACGCCCTAAAGCTCCCCACAAATAAGGATGTTCTCGTATTAGCCATTCATCGGCTGCTTCTAACCCAAGCTTTCCTTTTTTGTTTTTGTAACCTGTAAGAATATTTTCGTATGGTGATTCAACTGCGAAAGTAAACGGAATAGACAACGAACCAAAAAGCCTAACTTGGAGATGCGCTTTTGTTCTAGCCATCACCTCGTCTTCCCATGCTTGCAACGCCGAAGGACTATCTATAACTTGACCGTTAAGAGTCCACTCAGCAATAACATCTGTCGCATGGCGTGTCGCAAGACGAGCTTTTTCATTAGTGCTAAACAAGTTGCTTGCTAAAACAGTTCCGGCACGAGGCAATGATTGGTTGATAAGACGAGCCATCCAGTTGCTGCCTTCAGTTACCCCATAAGGGAAAAAGTCTTTGAATACTTCATCAACTGTTGGCGACTCTAAACGTATTTCTGAAGCAGCGAACCCGAACAAAGGCCCATACCCCGGCATACCGCCTGAGATCATCGCCATTGAACCAAAGTCCGCTTTAATATTGTGATCTTTTAGTAAAGATATTTGGCCGATATATGCTTCGCCTCCAAAAACTGGAAGCCAGTCAGGTAATTTTTCGTCAACGTCTAACCCAAAAATAGTGCTAGGCATACGAAGCATCGCCATCTTTACTGGTTCACCGTCGTCATCTAGCACATACAGAGGTTCGCCATCTTCGCCATGAATGGGATCACCGTTAGCGTCTGTTTGCATCAACAGTCCATCACCGGGCCAAATATCGCCTTCTAAAACTTTGCGGAAGTTACGGCCAGCCGTTAATACGAACTCTGGGTTGCGGACTGCTATGCCTGCCCACCGTGTAATAACTTCTTGGTAAGCAGCAAAGAACGGCATAACGTTTGCCATTACTTCTTCGAAGCGTGTTCGTTCAGCTAAATCGTAAAGCAAACCTTTAGTTTCTTTAAGAGCTATCCGTCGAGATTCGCTTTCGATAGCGTTCAAACGTTTTTGATTCACGATGAAGCTGTCTTCTCCGTCAAGTTTTAACGCTTGTATCCGTTGCGCTACTTCTCGATGGTAAGCCGTGGCAAAAACAACGCTACGAGTTAGTTCGTCCGTCGGCAATGTGCCAATGTTTTTGAACATCTCGTCTACTTTGCGTTTCGTTCTCAGCACAAGACCACCTGTGGCGTATGCTTCTGCGAACGAGCCGTCGCCTACAACTTTGCCAATCGCATCTGCTGATTCGATACCTGCTTTTCGTGCTTCTTCACGAAGCTTTTGAATATCGCCATCAAAATGACGGTTAATGATTGGCTGTATGTCAGCTTCCCAACTGACTTCTTGGCCTTTAGCCATATCTCGACGTATGAATTGGAACTCAGGAAGATTAGGTACTAACGCATCTGTTTCCCAACGAACTGTTCTTACCCATTCCCGTATGCTGTGTTCATCTTTAGCGAAATGAGCAGGCATTGATTCTTTAAGAGAAGCGCCGGGGCCTTTCATAACCCAACGAACAATGTCGTCGTCGGATACATCTGCTAACCAAAACAATCTAGTGAAATCTTGGTAAGGGTTACCTTCAACCGGTGGAATACCTGACTGTTCACGGAACCATTTAGCGTCTGCTCGTCGTTCTGCGATATTCCCCATCGGGTCATCAGGCATCGAAGTTGGTCGTGCATACATTTCAACATCCGAATGAGGTACCCATTGCCTGTTTACTGTGTCATTCCATGCTTCTCGGAATGGCCGACCGCTGCTGTAATCATATTGTTGATGATTGTAAGCACGTATTTGGGAACGCTGCGCTTCTGAAGCTGACCTAAACAAGTTACGTCCGTATGTATCTGCGGACATTGCGTTACGCCAAATACCTACAGCTTGGGGAGTGTTACCAAACTCGTTGCCGATTCGCACACCACCAAGGTGATAATCGCTGACATCTGCGTCAGACATGATTTTGCCAACCATGTCAAAGTTTTCAGCAAGTTCTTCTTGCCCGTAAGCTGCCATGTCGTTGTAAACATCAGCAGATTCAAGCGAACGTTTCCGCTCTAAATCTTTTTTCATCTGTCTTTTGCCAGATGGATCAGCCAAAGCATATTGTTCCATTAACCCGTTACCTTGGGTTTCAAGCACTCGCTTGGCATCCTGCATCGTTTGAGCTTCTTTAACTAAAGCTTTGTATTCGTCAGAATCAGGCAAAAGATTCTTTTTTATAATGATGCTTTCAATCTCAGCTATACGATCTTTCATTTTGCCTGTCGCCAAATTAGACAACGTGTAACCCATCGTGTTCGCTGTCTCTAATTCAGCTAACCGGCGAAGAGATCTCCTTGAATGAAGTGCATGTATACCCCCTGCTGCGACCATCCCAACCGGTCCAGCAAAAAAAGCTCCTGCTGCGGAAGCGCCCATTGCTCTAGCAAAAGATCGGCCAAGCCCCGGAATAGCTCCTGATGTACGGTAATCTTTTACAATCGCTTCCTTCACCATTTTTTGCAGTTTGGTTTGATCGTCACCAAACTTTGTTGCGACTGCTTCAATTAACTCTGAATTACTAGCGGTAGCTGGATTCCACTTTCCGTTGATCTTGTAATCAGGCCCCAATTCTTTTACCATCGCATCTCGAATTAAAGGCCCTAAGTTAGCTCCGTTGCGTTTATACCAACCAGCTTGCAAGTTCTCAAACCCGTGCATAAACCCACGCAAAGCATGAATCGTTCCAACATGAGCAGCATTACGAGCAAGCTCATCAGTAAGAACTCGCATAGGCCAAGCAGGACGCAAAAGAACTGTCTTTTTCCAAACACTAGTAAACGCATTCGATGTCATACCAACAGCGTCTTTAAGACCTTTCGCTGACTTTTGCACAACATTCAAATCAGTAAACGCTTCACGATACAAGTCGTAACGTGGCACCAAACTCGATGTAGCTAACTGATGAGGAGTCAACGCTTCAAACATGCGGACATCTATTACGTGCCCTTCGCTTGCACGAGCAACCATCAAGTTAGAGTTGCCATAAATACGGCCCTGCTGCCCCATAGTCTGAAGTTCTTTTTCGGCACGCCTGTGTTGACGACGCAACACCCGAGTCAAATCTCCGGGCGACCAACTATCTACCCGACCTGAATCTGGTAAACGTTGGATTCTTCCGTGGAATAAAGCAACAAGGTTTGTGTTTAACTTTTCGACTGTCTCATGGAAAATTTGTTGTTTAGCAGCATTTGATTTAGCGCTAGCAAACCTTGCCATAGCATCGTCAACATCAATACCTGCATACTCGACTAAAGAAACTTGTTCATCTGCTTCTCTAGCCTTACTACCTTTGCCCCTGCCTTGTTTAGTCGAACCCCAATCATTTGTTACTCGTGAAGCATCACGCAACATCCTGTCGAATTGATCGTACGCATGTTGCACGTTGTCCCAAAAAATAATCCCTTGCGGTACTTTTTCGCTAAACAACCGAACAACACGATTTGGGAATACTTTTGAATCACCAAGTTCTTGAACAAATTCTTGCATCCAAACTTGTCGTCTACTCAAAGTCGGAACTGCGGAAAGAATACCGGGTTGCACATCTTCTAAAATTTCTTGTGCAGCAGCCATAACAAGTTCTCTGTTGTTATTTAAACCATCATCTAAAGCATCAAGGTTCTTATCAGCACGTTCCACAGAAACATCTTGGCGACGAGCCAAAGAACGCAGCTTCTCTTCTTCCATCGACAACGTTGCCGCATAGGGGAACCCTAAATATTCTCCCTCCATCAACTGCCCAAAGATCTCATCTTGCATCATCTTCAAATCAGCATCAGGAACTTCATCAATTATTAGACCCCGCCGTTTTTGGCGTGCCCTATATTCTCGTGCAGTAGCTTGCTCCGAAGCAGTGAGTTCTCGGTACCAACTTGACTGCTCACGACGAGCCATCATCATCTCGTCATCAGTCATCATCCGACCAGTATTCGCATCATGCCAATAATGATCCTCACGGATTTCCCATCCGTTGGCTTTAGCCCAATCATCGAAATCCTCTAACGGGATAACAGTGTCTTCAAGTACACCCCCTGCAATGAAGTCTTGATACTGTGAAGCTTCTGCAAACTGGTTAGGCGTATTAGTAATCGATTCCCCTCCATCAATCACTATGTCACGTTTATCTGAATCTGCCCATTTCCTAATTTGGAAAGGCCGCTCAATAATTTCACCAGTTTCGACATTCAGCCAACGCACAACTCGTCGCTGTATCTTTTCGTAACGCTCACCCTTGGGGCCTTGAACCCAAGTGCCAGTTGTTTCAGGCAACCCTGTTTCTGGGTTAAGTGGCATGTCGTCGCCACGACGCAAATCTTTCCTAAATTCACCAATAGCTTCTGCTTTAGTTTCTATCCGTGATTCAAGTTCAAGGAAATCATTAGTGCCTTCGCCAACACCCATTATTTGCTGTGTATTCGGATCTAGATTGTCGGCTGTCGCTGCTCTTTGTTGACGCTTCAGAACAAGACCGGCTCGGATAGCGTTTTTTACACCATCACTGTTTTGTGAAAGCCCTGAGATGCTGCTATCTCGATTAGCGAATCCGCCACTCGAAACCACACCCGAGTTGTTAATAATTTTAGATCCGTCTTCATTGACGAGCATCGAATCCCAATCAGATTCGAACTGCACATAATCGTCCCAGTTCCCAGCAAACTCTTTACTACTTTCAGCTTTTTCTTTAGTAGTTAATTCGTCGTAGCCTTCTTGTTTTTTGCGAGCGGCACGAAGTTTCTTCCGATCTTTGCTAGGTATGTCCCTCCATCTAGTTCTGGAAGCCACGTATTCTTTAACAACTTCTGGTAAATCATCAACTTTGTTTGCAAAAGTACCAAAGTTTTGTACCCAGAAACCTTCTCTAAATTCCATTTGCCTAGAATGTCGAGTTGCTTCTATTTCAAGAATGAAACCTGCCCACCAAGGATCAAATGGATCGTCTGGTCCCATTTCTGAAGTTGTCTTCCAACGATTCCTCGCCCAATACGGTAGGTTTTTATTATTTTCCGCAGATGGCGCATACATAGGCACACGTCGTCCACGTAAAGGAATATTCATGCTCGGGTCAGCTTTGCCAACCGCATTGTATTCAGCTTTTTCGAAATGTCTAAGAATAATCTTTTGAATTTCTGGTGGTATGTTTTCCCATTTCTTGTTTAAATATTTTGTTAAGCGTTTGTCGTTACCGATAACGTTTCTTAAAAACTCTCTACGATCTTTAGGTGAAAGTTTCTTAACTTGTTCATATATTTCACGATTCTTGAAAAGTCCACTAGGAGCCGGGATATCTTTAATATCTGCTGCCCCTAAGTAATCCCAATAACTTGCAACTTTTTCTGGTTGAGATGCAAAGTCCATCCCAACGTCACTAAATTCTGTTGCGATTGGTTTCCCGTCTGGACCGATTAACTGCTCTCGTGGTCCTTGTTGAGAACCAAAATCCATACGAGCGCCACGGCCTCCACCTTTACCTCGTGGGCTAGAACGAACTGTTTGTTGAACAAAGTTATCGAACTTCATTGCCTCCATATTGTGGAGATCTATTGGTTTCCCAAACCTTGCTGACCAGTACAAAGCCCCTTCCATTGCTTGCAATAGCGCAGCTTTACGATCTTGGCTTAACAAATCGAATGCTGCTTCAGCAGCTTCTTTGGATGGGCGACGACCTACGCCTTGTCCAATAACAAAATTCTCGTCCCGTCCTTTTAGTTCTGCTTCTATACGGTTACGTCGAAGAGATTCAGATGTTTCATCCAATGATCCCTTCCGAGTCTTCCCAACGCCTGCTGCGTTACGCTCCCAGTTTCCGTCTGGACCAATTATCGGAGTTACCTCTGCCCCTACACCTGTACGTGGAGTGACTGTGCCCCCAGCTTCATTTCTACGTTTATACCTGACAGACAAAACAGCTTCATCCATAGCTTTGTCTAGATCAACCATTTCATTCCACTGCTGAACAAAAGCTTCTTTACCTAACCTGTCATTCGGATGTATCCCAGCCCACGAGAAAAGACCTTCTTTATCCTCAGGCGTTAAATCATCCCATGAACGTCTAATAAAGTTTTTGCTTGCATCAGCAACTGTCGATGGATTCCAGCGGTAACCACCGTTACCCAATGGATCTATTTCTTGTGCTGTTCGCTGGCTAAACCAGAATCCTGTGCGATTAGCAGCCTCACGGAGTTCCTTTCGGGCGAATATGTCCATCGAACCCATTGTTTTGTCTGTGAAAGCGACACCAAAAGCTTGTTCCCAAAGCTCTGACGCTGCGCCGCCCTGCCAGTCAAACGTATATATCTTGTGCTCATGTCCGCCAGCTTTTTTAAACGGCAAACCATCTGGGCCGTATATAATTAGGTCAACGCCTGCTGCATTACGAAGACTAATATCCCTTTGAAATGGATCTAACGGCAACCCATCTAATCCGAGTAACGGCATGTTAGAAGCTGGTTGATTTAACTTATCAAGCTGATCTATCAGACCGCCTTCTTGCTTTTGGTCAAGTAAATCAAAAGCTTTTTGCTGCATTTCGCGGAGGACAGTTGAATCGCCTGCCCATAACCGGATAAGCATGTCAAAAGCTGCGTCATTATTAATGACAGCAGCTAGTTGTCTGGCTTGCCAGTGTTGTAATTCTTTTACTCGTGGACCTAACCGTCCAGCTTGTGCTTCTTGAACAAGTTTGTGAGCAATAGTTGTTATTGCATTAGCGTCACCAGAGTTTGGTTGATATCCAAGACCTTGTTTGAAACGATCTGAAGTCGATTCAATAACTTCGTCTATTTGCCCGATGTTTTGAACTTGTGTTTTCCATCGAGCATATTTTTTAGACTGGATACCGGTTTGCACTAGATAGTCAGTAGACATCGTTGTGCGTCTAGCTATATCCGCAAACTTTCTTATTTTATTAGGAGCCATCAAGTTAGCTGGATCTAACCAAATGTTACCAATACCGTCTATAGCACCAGAAAGAAGATTAAACCAAGGCGTACCTTCGTATTGTTCTTCTACGTTTTTGATTGTCCAGTCAACATTTGTGAAAGAAAGCGCAAAAGCTTGCCCCATGCTTCTGGAGTTTGTGATATTCCAAGCTTTGATCCAATCAGAGGGATCTATGACTTGGTTCCCTGCGATTGTGATTAATGTCCCGACCGGACGGTCTACTGCATATTCATAAACTGCATCTAAAGTGTCAAACGTTGGGGTAATAATCGTATTACCAGCGTTTCTAACTGGTTCCGGTATCGCCCCAAAGAGAAGCCCACCGAAACCGCCCCCGTATTCTTCTGTTTCTTTATCGTAAGTATCTATACCGAAAAGTGAATTAACAGCGCCTTGTTCCCCTAAAACATTATCTTTCCAAGAACCCCAAATAAGGCTTAACGGGTCATCGTTTTCGTACTCATCGTCTACCCCTACCCACTCTTGCCCAATATCGACAAAAAATTCAGCCGTCTTTTTACCTGTATTAAATAAGGCTTTGCCCATGCCCTCTAAACGGCCAACTGGGTCCATTACATATCCCTATTATCGTCAATCGGTCCCACTAGAGACTTCCATTGGTTCACAATATTTCGTGTGGAAGGGCTTGCTGTTGGTTTAGAGGCAGCATCTAAAAGAATCGGCATCAACCGTGCAACCTTTGCACTGTATCCGGGGTCAGAATCCCTATGCGCTAACGGAGCGTCACCCATCGGAGCATTTATCGGCTCTTCTGGATGTTCTGTTGGCCGCAAAAGCGGTCCTGCTTCACCCGGACGTATAGTCGGTTGAATGTTTTGGGGTAAAGGAACTGCTTGTTGTGATTCAAGTTGTTGTTTCGCTTTACCATATTGTTGTCCGGTAGCTGCTTGTGCTGGTTGATTAGCCATTAAAGCGCTCCAATAAGTTCATCCATACTTGGTTCCCCTTGCATCATCGGCTCCATAGGCATCGACTCCGCCCCCATACCCGGTAACGCTAATCCCGGTTGAGCTTCTGGAGCTTCGGGAGGCACCATTTCTGCCTGACGTTCTTGTGCTTCTCTTTGAACAGTTTCTACTGCTTCAGCTAGCTCTTGTTTGTCGTGTTTCACTAGATCCATGATCCGTGCAAGATCAGCAGGAGGAATGATCCCTTCACTTGCTTGGTTCTGGATTGACATTAACAATGCTTGTTCAATTTGTTCTGCTATCACAGTATCGTGTTCTTTTTCTGGATCATCGACTAGAGGATCAATCGCCATAAACGACTGTTTAGACATAGTGCCCATACCTAGTCTTTGACCGCCACCAATGATTAGTTCATTAATATCTGATCCGGGGTGGCTGTAAGAAACAACGTTTTGTGTTGAATCAAAGTTTTTGTTAGGCACATAATCCACATGGCCTTTAGCTGTTTTTGCTGAAACATAGAACGAGGTTGCTCGCCCACCTGCATATTTCTTCGCTAATTTGACAGCCAATTCATTCTCTTCTTGAAGAGATCTAGCCATAACTCGTTGCGCTTCTTGAACAGTAAAATCGATAGTCGCAGAAAGTACTGCATCCCCTCGCCGTCCTGTACGAATATTCGATGTTGATTCACCACCGAATTCTTGCGGTATCCCAGCAGTAAGTCGCTGCGCTCTTTCAAGCCTATCAATAGCAGGATTTGTCATGTAACCCGGTTGGGTTTGCATATCACGCAAATCGCCACCTCGGACCACACCAACTTCCCCAGTTAAGCCACTTGCAGGACTAACAATTTGTGGTTGTTCCCCAGCACGACCTATAAGCCAAGTGTCAGGGAAAACACCTTTTTGGACAGCAATTACTTCAAGCGCCATCAGACGAGCTTGCATCTGATACATGCCAAGAATCCCATCGAACTGTCCTTGGGAACCATCTAAACTTATCCGTTGAGCAAATACAACTGGACATTCCCCTAAAGGATTAGCTACTCGTTCAAGTTCTACAGCAACAAATGGGCTTTGTTCAGTAACTTGTCCAAACGATACAGTTTGTACTGGAGATCGTGTACCTACTAAGATCTGTTCCTCATCAGAAACATATTCGATTATTTCAATCGGATGATCTTGGTTAGTTTCTTTAGCAGTAAACTCTGATGCCGCCATTGGATAATGCTGCTGAAGCCATCCTAATGACCGTTCATAAGCAAAGATCACATCTCTCGGACGCATATCTTCTACGCCAAGCATAGTTGCTGGGTACGCAGTTAATGGATCTCGAACTCTCCACTCGGGACATTTAGTGACGTTATTAAACCGCAACTGGGTACACGTAGTGGAATACCCGATAAGATGTCTTGCCCGTTTAGAAAGTTGGATATCCATTCGGCTGTGTTCCCACCAACCAAATAATGCTTGCCGACGTATCTGGGCGTTCTCTCGTGCTTTTTTTGTAGCAGAATCGGTAGGTGGACAAAAAATATCTGGGTTAGTTGATGCAATACGCATAGCCGTTTGGTCTAAGCCTTGCGCCAGTAAATTAGCTACAGCAGATTTTTCATCTGCATCTAATTCGGGTAGCGGAACAACTACATCGCCGTTATAGTAATCTCGTAGTGTCCGCATCTTTGATTTTGCGTCATCGTTTATACGGGATCGGGCTGTGTAGAGAGCTACTACTTCATCAACTGTTTTCATAAGCCTATCCAGAGATCGCAGAATCAGCGACCCATGTAGGTCGCCACTGCCGATTATTAACTATAGTTGGAACATAGAGTTTTTCTAAATTATGTTCTAGAAACCATTCTGCCATAACACAGTCGTCTGTGCGTGCACCGGTTCCTTCTGCATTCCATCTAGTTACTTCATTAACTAAGAGGAGTGAATGTGGGCGTGCTTCTGTGTTTTGTTTACCCGGCAAACGCACTCGGCCAACACGCCATAACGGAGCAAGCATCTGCACTCCGTACTTCGGGTCGCCTTTGTTTTTGGAATGCGTATAATGCGGAATAAGTTGGACATTTCGTAAAGCCGCCCATCGGCGGAAGTGATCGTATTGAAGAATAAACTTTTGTGCAGCGTTAGCTTCAATCACCCAATGAGTAATCGGGTGCCCCATATTATTACTAATTTGCCACCATTCTTCAGCGATACCGGTAAACGTTTGGTTCTCGTGGTTCCAATCAAGGAACGATGGCGCATCCATTTTCCGACGATAAGATTCTAACAAATATCGGAACTCTGTATTTGGGTTGTAAGCCCAGCATTGTATTGCCCAATAGTTTGAAGGGGATGGGTCAGCAGTTGCTATCACAAACAGATCATCGGATATCCCTGAAGGGAGTTCCCAAAGATCCCGATCATTGTCCCAACAACCCGGATGCTCTACTCCATCAGCGCCTTTGCCTCCTGAAACCCAGAGTGGATTAACAAGAACATTCGCTGGGTCTATATCCGATTGTTGATATAGAACTTCGAATCGTTCTGGGGTTTGAGCTTTAATGTGCCTCAAACGTCTCCAAGGTAACCGTCTTGGATAGAGGAGACATCCTTTAGGCCATGCTTCGCCACTTGGTTTGTGGTTCTCAGTGTTGCCTTCACAAAGTTCTTCATAATGAGCTTTGTATTTAATGTGATGATATTTGCGCCAATCATCAGGGGCATCTTCTGGATCGAACTCTTCAAGTTCGTAATCATCAGGAGGGGCTACTTTGTCGAGTGCGTAACGATAGATATCGTCGGCAGACATCCGCTGTCCCTGTAAAACTAAAAGACCACCCGGTTCAAGCCGTGTTTCTGCAACTTCATCCCACCAACGTCGCATATCTTCTCGGGCATCTGCCGAACGCATTTTACGTGGATCGTAAACATCGTCCCAAATTACTAAGTCGAATCGACCACCAAGGAAGCCAGAGTCCATACCGAACGCTGACCATGTAGGTTCTTTTTGGGAAAGAGGAGTGTCATCTTTCTGTAACACAGTGAATGCTTCCGCTCGCCAAATTTCTGAAGAGTCAGGTTTAAACATTCCAAAGTCTTGTTGAAGTGTTGCCTCGGCGTCTACGGCAAGGTTAAGTCGCACATCGTTAAGTTCTGCTTTTACTGGAAGGCTCCGGTCGAACTCTGCTCTAAGGCGACGGGCATACCACTCAGCAGTTCTTTGTGAGTGGGAACCAATCATTCCACGGATTGCCCGGTTTCTGCATGTTGCCCATGCAGGTAACACTTTGGCAAAGAACGTTGATTTACCAGTTCCGGGTGGAGCGTTGATAACCACGTATTCTTCGTACTCGGTTTCGAGAAGACCGAAGATTTTTTCTGTAGCTTCGACTTGCCACGGTTGGAGTATTATGCCGAAATACCGGCGGGCGAAAACGGCGATGTTGTCTAAAGCCTCTTTCGCTTCGGGGCATAGTTCGTCTTCCTCCGGTACGTGGGGGGCTACTAGTTCACCAAGTATTTCTTCTGCTGCCACATAATTTCGTGGGGCTTTGCCAGCTTCAGCATCTTTACATGCGTGGTAGGAAAGCCCAACGTTTTTAGAAGCACTCCACATTGATTGGCCTTGGCGTCGCAACGCCAGATATTCAGACCATTTTTCTACCGATGTTGCTTTACCTGATGGCATAACAGCCCCCTATTGGCAAGTGTCACAGATTTCTGGATTTTCTAATCCACATTCAAGAATCTCATCATCTTCAAACGGATCTAAGGATGGTTGTTCGCCCATTAGTTCTGGGTTCTCTTCGAATATTTCCATTAGTGTGCGAGGTTCCATCGGTTCTTCAATCAATTCTGTGTAGTCAAAACAAAAACAGTCTTCGGCGCAATCTGGACAGTCCTTACAGGAACAGTCGTAATGGTAGAAGTGGCAGATGCACTCTTCTTCTTCACAGGAGCACCCATATACAACCATTGTTTACCACCCAAACCCGTTATATCAGCAAGCCCATCGATTTTTTTTTCTAGCCATTAGTCGCACTCCAAGGCTCTTTGTGATGCTTCAAAGACGCCCCATTGTTCTTCGGACCAGTTCCGCACACTTTCATCGTTTAACGATTCTAATAATGCGACACATGCCTCATCTGTTATTGGAGCAGTTGGTTCTGGCTCGCTATCGGGCCAAAACGCCCAAACACCAATACAAGCTGCGACGAGCGCCCCAACAATAGCCTTAACGTTTTTAAGGATATGTTCTATGGAGTCTCGCCAAACGTCGGAACGTTCAGCAATATCTTCGATAGTCATTTCCGTGCCCGGTTCTTAGACCTATCACCTGCACGTAATTTGCCCCCCTTCCCCCTCACCATATCCTGATTAGATTTCACTTTTCCTTCTTTTTCAGCCTTGTATCTTGCACGCCCATGAGCGGCCCGATCTTTTTTCTGCTCAGACCGAGCGTTGAAAGCCTTATCGTAGGCGGCTTTCTTAGCTCGTGCCTTAGCGTTTTTTCTATAATAGGAAGCAGACCGTTTAGGACTGGCTACAGTCCTAGACATTATTAAAAATCCCTACCTAACCGGGACAATACTCGGTCCCAAGAAAGTTTACTTTTTGGTTCATGGCTATGGCCATAATACATACCTTCACGCATCGTCATATGGGAAGGCGGTGCGTCCCAAAGACCACCCGGCACCGCAGGCAATTTTCTTCCGTCAGGGCCTTTTCTGGCGATCCTTTCACCATGACCGGGAGGAATGTAATCAGGTGAAAGAGAAGCATCAGCAATTTGCCATGCATCCTGCTCACTAAGCTTTTTTCTGTACTGATTACGAGGTACAGGGGAGTTAGGTTGTTTGTGGTAACGACGACTTGATTTATTTATATCAGACATCTAGTTATCCCATCCCATCGGATTACTCACAGAAGTATCAGGATTATTTCTCCTAGCCCAATTCTTCCGCAACTCATTAGAAATCTTCGCCTGATACTTATGACGCATCGAAAAGTTGCCACCCCCATGCACAGTCGAACCAGCTATCTTGCCACGACCCTTACCGACACCCTCCTGATAAGTATTCCCTGCACGAACATTCCCCGGAGTAGGTTCATGCCGCAACGTAACACCATGCGCCTGATCCTTCATCTCTTGATTCGTCTTAAAACGGGAACCAACAGTCCGACCAAAAATTTTTAAAGTCGGTACAGAGTGATGATCGTGCACATAACCACGACTCGCATCAGCCTTCGCCCACTCAGTCCCCCCAGACTTCCACCCATAACTCTTAGGCGTATACCTATCCCGATTATCTCCAAAATATCCCATCAAAAATCTCCAAAAATAGGTCCAACCCCCCGTTCCGAGATGATACAGTACAAATGCACTCGCCGCTAACACCGGTCCGATCGCCCGTCAGAGGGGCTTCAGACTCCGTGTCCAGACACGACGGCCCCAACACAACGAGGGGGGCACGGAGCGACCAGCACAGCGAGGCTAGGTCAAGGCGAGAGAGGCCTCAACACTCGGAGGAATACCAAGGTATAAACCACCAACCAAACACACCACTCAAAAACGCCCAAAACAAACCACTGAACCTAACTCAAACCCCCAAAGATAAGCACCATACTGTGATAGGGGGCCTCGGCAGACCACCGGTAGCGAAACCACCCCCCAGTGGCCCAACCATATCACAGCAGACTTCATCATCTGGCAGGGAGTCCGCCTTCCCCGGATTGCCCACACCCCTCCCTGCCAGCCTCCAAGTCAAGATGGTGTCAGCTATGTGACAATCGGGCGAACGAGAACAAGAGAACGAGAGATTGTCACATATCTGAAACAATCTCTTTGTTGGAGCAAGCTCAAAGTCTGCTGTGAAATGGTAGTTCCATGGTGGGTGGGGTGAAGGAAACAAAGCACTCCCACTCACCGCTAACAGACAACGAAAGGTTACTGCAATGCAACAAACATCCACTATCACACTGCCTCGTGTAGGTAAAGACGGCTTGGTCTCCACGGTCCTGTTCAAGGTCGTTGGTGACGAACTGGTCGCTGGTTCACAAGCCTACATCGTTCAGCCGAAGGGTCGCACTTGGGTCACAGGTCGCAAGCTTTCGGTCGACGCCACCATGCGTGCTTGGGTCGCAACGTCCGAAGCCGCACCAGTTGTCGACGAGCCAGAGCGCACAGAGGTTGCTTGGTAGTCAGTGGTTGATCCGGGTCACTCGCCTCCCAAGGTGAGTGGCCCCAACCAGTCACTCGACTGGATCACAGTAACTAGAAAGGTTACAGATATGTACATTATCCGCTACATCGTGGCGTGCGTGGTGTGGACCTACAAGGTCCGTGCCATCAACGTCAAGTTCGTAAACCTCACAGCGTGGTACGACATGGACCAGTACACAGAGTCCGAGATTTGGGACGAATGCGCCGGGGACTTTGACGACGCTCGTGAACAAGTCGAAAGCAAGTACAACGTGAAGCTCAACCATTCACCACATTACTTCGACTACGAGTTCGACGACATATACGATTACGGTAACAAGCTATTCAGCCGTCGTAACAAGATCGAACGACTTAACGATTACGACAACCGTAACGTCACATTTGTCATCTAATAGACAGCAAACAGGAAAGGAAACAACATGACAAGACAATTACCATTATGGGAAGAGGCACACTGGACAGTCAAAACTGTTCACTATCAGGATCAACTGGACATGGAGGACACAGACCTCACGCATTACCGTGCAGTTGCCAAGCCTCACATCAGTACATGTCGAGCGATCATAGCGCAACAGAACTACAAAGCGTACCTGTTGCAGCATGGTGATCCGTTCACGGATTGATAGCGCAGGGTCACCGGCTCAGGTCGGTGGCCCG
>MDTC01106716.1_pt1 | contig 17700 bp, 9 predicted proteins | sample 811181 | NCBI WGS metagenome assembly MDTC01 (sample SAMN05326644, study PRJNA326480) | marine metagenome | isolation source: seawater | place: Pacific Ocean: North | collected 2011 | reverse complement strand
ACCTTCTATTCGAAAAGAATCGTAGTCTTCTATTTGGGTGTCTTGAGAACAGGATATTAAGACTAAAAGTCCTAGGGTAAACAGTGTAAGCCTCTTCATTTTGGTGGTATTTATATAATTTTGCAATCTTGGGATTTTCTAGACGAATCACACATATTTACGTTTAACAGCAAAATTCATAGATGAATGTGAAATTCGTAAATTTTGTAAGACAAAACCTGTAGAGAGGAGTAATTTAGCTAAACACAAATGGACAAACAGCCGCTAAAACCCAAAAAGAAAGGGAAAGACCTCAGCTGATGCTTCCCTTATTAGTCGGGGTGACAGGATCTTAGCCTGCGACTGATTATTTGACTAGCTAGCTATTTATGGAACTATGACAAAGATTATAAAAGAAGGGAATTATTTCACTTTGTTTTGTGCTTTTCGATACTCTAATGGCGGCATCATGTCTCCAATTAGTGGCTCATATATCAAATTTCCTAATCTTTCCTCAAACTCTTTTTGCGCGTCTTGGATTATGATTGGATTAAGGATAAGATCTTTTCCTGTAAGTGCCATGGTTTTGGCTGCAGACATCATACCCTTGAATCCTATACTCATTCCATCTGCAGCAACTGCCTGCCAAGTATGTGCTGCTGTACCAGGAACCCAAGTCGCCGTTCCTAACCCAACTGTTGGCACTACATAACTTACATCTCCGACATCAGTAGAGGCCGGAAAATGAGATAATTTGTAAGGTTGTATTTTTTCTGCAAAACTCAAAGGAGGCACTTGTGCTGAATTAAAAGATTCTTGTATTTTTTGTGCGAAATCCAATTCAGTTTCATCGTATTTTACCCCACCAACTGTAGTTAGGTTCTTATGCATGGTTTTAGCCAATGTTTCATTGGGTAGAAGACCATACATTCCTGAGACTAGCTCTAATTCCATTTCAGTGCCTGTACCCATGGCGGCACCTTTTGCTGCTTGAACTACTCGCTCCCATATTTCTTTTACTTCAGTGACATCAGGATTACGAACCATATATTCAACAACTGCATAGTCCGGAACAACATTGGCAGCAAGACCTCCATTTGTTATAACATAATGTATTCTGCTTCTTTCGTCTACATGCTCACGCATCATATTGACCATATGATTTAGGGCTTCAACACCGTCTAATGCCGATCTGCCTCGATCTGGAGAACCTGCAGCATGGGAGCTTTGTCCACTGTATTTAAAATAGCCGTGCATAACTGCATTACACGTGGATGCATTTGCTACATTTCGATCTGCTGGATGCCAGTTAATTACCGCATCTACGTCATTGAAAAGGCCATCTCTAACCATGTAGACCTTTCCACCCCCGCCTTCCTCCGCTGGAGTACCAAATATCTTTATCGTGGCTTGAATGTCATTGGCATCAATCCATTCTTTCAAACTTATACCTGCCGCTGTAACTGCTGTGCCGAATAAGTTATGCCCACATCCATGACCATTACCCCCTTGAACCAAAACTGATTTATAAGGAACTGCATCTTGTGATAAACCAGGCAGTGCATCAAACTCTGCTAAAAATCCAAGGACCGGACCTCCGTTTCCATAAGTAGCTAAAAAAGAAGTAGGCATGTCAGAAACACTAGTTTCAACATTGAATCCTGCCGCCATAAGTTCATTAACCAGTAATTTTGAACTCGTATATTCTAGGTATCCCAATTCTGGATTTTCCCAAATTTCTCGAGCTACTTTTGTGTATAGGTCTGTTTTTTCATCTAGCGATTGAATAATAAAATCAGTGTCGTTAGTGGTTTCACTTTTTAATAATATCGTTTTGTTGCCCTCTTGACCCATTACAGAAAAGCTCAATAGTGCTGTGCAAATTATAAATAGATTTTTTTTCATTTTTTATTGTTAATTAAGTTAGAAGCTATTTTAAAATTTAATTTTCAATTCAAAGCATTAGAAGAAGTGTTTTTTATAAACTCGATTCTATGTCAATTTATGCGACAATAGTGTGGTAAAACCAATTAAAATAGACCTGAAAAGGGCCTAAGTACATCATATTTTAAATATATCAGGAAGAACAGGCAAAATTACCCCTGGAGCCGAAAAGAAAAGGAAACACCTCAGCTGTTGCTGTTCTTCTAATTTGTTTTTAAGCGTTCCCCCAGAATTCTATCAGTTCGGCCTTAGTCTGTTCTACTTTTTTGCTCTTACCTTTTTTCTCTTTGAGTTTTTCCTTAGCATCAATAATGTACTCTTCAATCTCTGGCAAAGGAATGACCTGTTCAATTTGAAGAAATATCTTCTCTCCAAGACTGCATGGTGTGGTTTTAAAACAACGAATGTCAATATTATGATAAAACCATAAAACTACTGAGGTGACCTCCTTGCGATAGTTGTTGGCTATAGAAAAGATTCTTTAGGAGGAGAAATTGAGATCCAAAATCACATTCTAATAATACTCAAAATACATTAAGCAAAAACAGAACCCTAGATTAATAGATCTAAGTTTATAAGGGTTTTTTGAATACATATCGCGTAAGATAAATTCCGTTTGGATCTTTATCCCCGCTTGATTCAACCCCTCCCGATACAAAAACTAATTCCCAGCCATCAGCTGACATCTGAGTTAATTTTGATTTCACCATGGCGTCGTTAGTTGCGATATTATTAAATCTAATTCCACTTATATTGTAGAAGTTTAATAGTTTAGTTTCTTCAAATGCCTTTGTTCTTAAATCCTTGCGCTTGTCTTTATCAGATCTAATTTTTCCGCCATCTTCCAATCTTATAGTAGTAGCTGAATTATAGTCAACTATTGCTGATTTGGCAATCATTCTTGATCTTCCTAATCCATTAGGAACAATTGATTCAACTACAGTTACAATATCATATTCGTATTGCTGAACCAACGAAACTTCTTCGCTTTTAAATCCTGTAATAATGGCAGCAAACGCAATTAATGCGAATGTTCCAATGACGATGTCTTTAATATTCTTCATGTTAATTAATTTTTAAATTATCAGGGAAAATACTGATTCTTTTGCAAAACTTTAGTAAATGCATCGATTAATGCAAGTACAGATAGGTAGTGAAAATTTTTTCACATGAAATATATATACCAGAGTTGAGTTTTTTGATTGCAGATGAACACATTAACCAAGGAAATAAAAAAAACCTGGTGACTATGGTGAAATAAATCATGATTTAGCAAATGATTTAATTTCAAAATTTAAAGATGGTTCTCGGTTACTTTATAATGATGAACTTAAAATAATTTTTGAAAATCAAGATAAAATGCCTGAGCTATCTTCCGGAGATTCATATTGGTCCTCAGAAAACTCTACAGAACCTAGTCTAATTTATGAGAAAAAAGGGACTGCATATTCAATGACGATGTATGGTGGTCTATTTCTTAACAGGAGAAGAGGTCCTAGAATGAAATGTTTAGTTCTGTTAGTTAAGAATGAGTAGAAGAAATTAAAGATATGATCAATTCTTTATATACTTTCACTGGAGTGAAATTAGTTGACTCACTGAAGCAGAATCTCTGTAAGGTCTTATAAACAAAAAGAACTACCCCAATGGATAGTTCTCTTAACGTGTCGGGGTGGCAGGATTCGAACCTGCGACCTCCTGCTCCCAAAGCAGGCGCGATGACCGGGCTACGCTACACCCCGTTTAACCTTTGGTTAAGGCTATTTTGCGGAGAGACTGGGACTCGAACCCAGGCAGCACTTACGCGCTGACAGATTAGCAATCTGCTCCGTTACCACTCCGGCACCTCTCCCAAGTACCTTTAACTATAATTGAATAATTCTCTTAAAGGCGGGTGCAAAATTATATCTTTAATCTCTAGTTCACAACTATTTTTAAAGAAAATCTCTGGTAAAATTTTAGAATTTAAATAGTGCTTATCACGTAGCCTATTCAGGATATTCTACACGGACATGATATATATTATTGAGTTTCTTTTTGAGCACTTTTTTAATATCTTCGATTTCTTTGAATGAAATGTTTGCATTCAAAAATTGCTTGTCTCCCATCTGTGTATTTATAATTCGCTCCACAAAGTCATTAATCTCATTAAAAATCGGTTCTTTCAAACTTTTAGTCGCTGCTTCAACGGCATCGCACATCATTAAAATTGCCGTTTCTTTTGAAAATGGTATTGGACCATTATATCTAAAATGAAACTCCTCTACTTCGGGCTCTACCTCTATTTGCTTCTTATAGAAATAATAGATAAGACTATTGCCATGGTGCGTTCGAATAAAATCGATTACACGGTCTGGAATGTTGTATTTCTGCGCAATTTCAATTCCCTTTATTACATGAGATTTAATAATATGAGCGCTTTCGAACGGGTTTAACTCATCGTGAGGATTTGAAGCGTGAATTTGATTCTCAGAATAGTAAATCGGATCATCTAATTTCCCAATATCATGATACAATGCCCCAACTCTAACTAATAAGGCATTAGCATCTATTTCATTGGCAGCAGCTTCAGCTAAATTTGCAACTTGAAGAGAGTGATTAAAGGTTCCTGGAGCCTGATTGGAGAGTACCTTTAAAAGGGTAGAATTTGTGTCTGAAAGTTCGAGAAGCGAAATATCAGAGACCATTCCAAAGATTCGTTCGTAGAGATAAATGAGTGGTTGCGCGAATAATGTAACCATTCCATTGATCAAAAAGAGCAATAAAATTCTAAAATCTATACTACTAAATGAACCGTCGTGAACACAGGTGAAGGCGACATAAGTAAAAATATAAACCAAGGTGATTTGACCAACGGTTAAAAATAAATTACTCCTTTTATGAAGTTCTTGTGCGCCTAAAATAGTCACTATACCAGCCGTCACTTGAACAAAAACAAATTCAAAACTATTCGGCACTACAAAACCAATAATTAGCAAGGCGATTACATGCCCGAATAAGCCCAAACGAGCATCGAAAAAATTCTTTAAAATAAGAGGCAAAATACAAAGCGGTGCCAAGTATGAATAACTCTCTTCAATTTGAACAAGCGTAATAACCACAAAAACAAATAGTAGGATGTTTAAAAAGATAAAAGTCAACTGATTATTATCTTCATAAATACTTGGACGGTATTTTTTGATAAAGAGCATTAACATCAAAAGTACCAATGCTACAAGCAATCCATATCCCGTTAAGATGATATAAAAACTCAAACCACTGATGAGCTGAGACTGATACTCTGATCGAAGAGATTCGAGCAACTGAAATTCGGCTTGCTCAATAATTTTTCCACGACTCACAATTAAGGTTCCTTCTAAAATCTCACCACGTGTATATGATATTTTACTCATCTGTTCATTGAGTACGGCTCCACTGAGCTCCTCATCATAGGTCAAATTGGGTTGCACCGTTTGACTCAATAGTTTTGTGAGCATAGTCTTTTGTTCTTCAACAAGACGATAAGCAATCAATTTTTCTATTTTGGTTCTTAAAGTTTCTGGAAATATTCTTTGGTCCTTACCCAAAGTATAAAGACGATTCTTTTTGGAAACTTGAATACGATCGAATTCGTTTTTGCGTTCAAAAACACCAGAAGCATACAATTCTTCTATAATCTCATTTCCTATTTTATAAGCAGCAGATAAAGCTTCGTTTTGTTCGAAATTAAATCCGAAAGTTGCTCTGAACAGTTTATAGAATTCACTTTCAACCTCGTTTACAACAGACTCATTAAAATTGAAATAATGCGTTTGATTGATGTTGATTGTATTCTGTTCCTGTTCTAACTCTGAAATAGATTTTTGAATATCGAAATCAAAAGGGGCGTAAAGATTTTCATATTGCCACGGTCTTCCTTTGCTGTATTCGTATTTAAAGTCCACCCCTGCAGGAAACATCCAAATAACTACCAGCACAGAAAAAACAAATAAGGCGTATTTGTAAATCTTTAAATGATTCTTCTGTATAGATTTGTACAAGTCTTTAATAGTAGCCATAGAAAACCTTAATTACCATAAAAATAGAAAATATGATTTTAGTATTTTCGTATCAAATAAGAATCCATGCACAAAGTAGTTATTGTTGCGGCTAAAAGAACGCCAATAGGCTCTTTTTTAGGACAACTTTCAAGCATTCCAGCAGTTGAATTAGGTGCAGTTGCCATAAAGGCTGCATTAAAACAAATCACCCTAAATCCAGAAGACGTAGACGAAGTATTCATGGGACATGTTGTTCAAGCAGGATGTAAACAAGCTCCAGCAAGACAATCTGCACTTTTGGCAGGACTTCCTGAAAACACACCCTGTACTACCGTAAACAAAGTTTGCGCTTCGGGGCTTAAGTCAGTTCAATGGGCTGCACAATGTATTGCATTGGGAGACAATGAGATCTGTGTTGCAGGAGGTATGGAAAACATGAGTCTAATTCCTCACTATAGTTATTTACGTAAAGGACAAAAATTTGGTTCTCAAGCATTTGTAGACGGATTACAAGAAGACGGATTAAACGATGCATACGACGCCCATGCCATGGGGGTCTGTGCTGATGAATGTGCTACTAAATACGGGCTAAGTCGAGAAGCTCAAGATGAATTTGCTATTAGTTCTTATGAAAAAGCAGCTGAAGCATGGAAAAATGGAGCTTTCAAAGATGAAATTGCTTCAGTAAGTGTTCCCCAACGAAGAGGAGAGCCTCTTATTGTCGATCACGACGAGGAATATCAAAATGTGAGGTTTGATAAAATACCTCATTTGAGAGCTGCTTTTAGCAAAGACGGAACAGTAACCGCCGCCAATGCATCAACCATTAATGATGGGGCAGCAGCTGTTGTACTAATGAGCGAAGAAAAAGCCAAAGAACTCGGTCTTACTGTATTAGCATATATCAATAGCTATGCAGATGCTGCGACAGCTCCAAAGTGGTTTACTATTGCTCCATCAAAAGCAATTCCCTCTGTATTAGAAAAGGCTTCTTTAAACATCTTAGATGTTGATTATTTTGAGGTCAATGAAGCATTTTCTGCTGTTGCTCTTGCGAATCAAAAAATATTGAGTATTCCTTCAGAAAAACTAAATACCAGAGGAGGAGCTGTAGCTTTAGGGCATCCTCTTGGCTGCTCAGGGACTAGAATTTTAGTAACTCTTATTTATACGCTTATTCAAAATCAAGGCACTTACGGCCTTGCGGGAATTTGTAATGGTGGAGGCGGAGCTTCTGCAATGCTCATTGAAAGAAAGTAAATCCTTGAAAAATCAATACGGTATTTGTGATTTAAGTGTCATCAATATATATGAGCAGGCAGATGCACATTCAAGTGTTGTAAATCAAATGCTTTATGGAGACCACTACAAAATTAATGAAGTGCGAAAGCATTATTTGTTAATTGAGTTGCAATTTGACAAAAGTAAGGGTTGGATTCACCGTAATCAGTTCCATCCGATCGCAGAAGACAATGTTCAAGTCTTGAACGATTTTAGCAAGGCTGTATATAATGACGAACCCATTGGTTATGTGATCGATGCTATTAATAATTTGAGGACTATTCTTTTCGGAGCAAGAATGGACGCCATGTACTGCATCAATCACCACAACAAGGATTTTGAGTTATCTCCTAAAACCAGATCAATTCCTGAATTGGCCTTGACTTTATTAAATACTCCCTTTATGCAAGGCGGAAGATCTACTTTTGGTGTGGATTCTTCAGGATTTACGCAGCTGATTTATAAAAACTGCGATATAGTCTTGTATCGAAGTGTAAAACAACAATCTGAGCAAGGTATACCTTTGAGTTTTATCGAAGAATCAAAGCCTGGTGACTTGGCCTTTTTTGATACTAAAGAAGGTATCATTCACCACGTAGGAATCATTCTGCCCAACAATTATATCATACATGCCTTTGGTAAAGTTAGAATTGACCGCATAGACCACACTGGAATTTTCAACCCTGAAACTAAACAGTACACACACCATTTGAGAGTTATAAAAAGTTTAGAGGTGTAAAAAAAGCCAGCATTAAGCTGGCTTTTTTTACTGTTTAAATGCTTTTTACTGCTCTAGCAATGTTCGAATTCTCATGAAATTCTCATTATCACCGAGTGCACCGTAAATATTTTTGAGCTGAGTTAGAACTTGTTCGTTTTCTGGAGCATCCGCCAACATATTTTCTAAAATTTCAGCACCTATCTTAAATAGTTCATCTTTTTTCGCCTTCAGTTCGTCATACTTGTCGTAATCTGCTTTCTTCGAAGAAAGAGCTAACTCGTTCATTTCATCAATGAATGAGTTTCCTTCATTAATGTATGAAGTTGATAAGTTTAAGCCAGCATTAACATATGTTGGATCAATTTCTATGGCGCGGTAGTATGCCGCTCGTGCCTCCTGCAAATTGCCTTGCTCCATGGCAATAACTCCAATGTTGTATTGCAAATCAGGATTGTTGGGAGCCATATTGGAGGCCTTATTCATTAGTGTCTTAAATTCATCTACATTACCCATTTGGTAATATAAATTTGCCTTGTTTAATAAGAGATTTACATCAGTAGGATTGTTAGCAATTGCGTCATCGTAGGCTAAGAGCGCTTCGTCATTTTTACCCTGTTGTTGGTAAATAAGGGCAATGTTTTTAACTACCTCAGCTTTTCTAGATTGTGTTTTTGTCTCAGCTGCATCTTTATGAGTACCCGCTTTGATGTATAAATCTCTCGTGTTCTTATCGAATTCTTCAACCTCACCAGATTCGATATTCACAGCTGTATATTTGATCTCACCACCGTCATAATTAATATCTTTTAGCTCAATGTAGTATTTCAAGGCGCTATCGTAATCCTGCGCATTAACAGCTGATCCGGCTGCGTAGTACAGATAAATAGTGTCCATAGGACGAAGTAGATAACCTTTATAAAGTTTAGTTGCTGCTGAAATGAAATTACCAGTTTGCTGATCATCTACAGCTTCATTAATCAAATTTGCTGTTATCTGGGTTAATTTTTGTTCCGCATCTGCAGTATTTCTAACCTTACCACTTTGTTTTTCGATGTCAATAACACTTTGATAAGACTCTATAGCTAGATCATACATGCTGTCGTCTTCTAACGCAAGGTTGTAAGAAGCTTCTCCAAGGTAAGCGTAAAAAGTAGATTTTATTCTGGCATCATCTTGAACGTCTACTAGTGATTTTGCACTCTCTAAAATAGATTTGGCTTCGGCGTATTCTGCCGCTTTAATGGCTTTAGAAGCCGCTTTAAGCTCGTCTTTCTGAGCAGAAAGATTGAAAACTACTGCGAAAGAAAGGATTGATAAAATTCTTATTTTCATAATTCTTGTATGCTTTATTCTTTAAATATGCCATGCAAGTTAAGGCTACTGTTTTGTTAATTCAATAGTTATGCCAAATTAAATTTGGATTAAAAAGTCCTTAAGATGCACTTTCTGACGATTCTTCAGTTTCTTCGATTTCGTCATCCTCAATTTTCATGACCTTTGCAACAGCCGCAATTTGATCATTGTTTTTGAGGTTGATTAAGCGAACACCCTGAGTAGCTCGGCCCATGACTCGCAGGTCTTCAACCGGAAGTCGTATAGCAATACCAGACTTATTAATAATCATCAAATCATCTTGGTCGGTAACATTTTTAATAGCTACCAATCCACCTGTCTTATCGGTAATCGCAATAGTTTTTACTCCCTTTCCTCCTCTATTAGTGACCCTGTAGTCCTCCAAGTCAGAGCGCTTACCGTATCCGTTTTGAGAAACAACTAGGATATTGTCAGTGGTTTGGTTTACAGAAATCATTCCGATGACCTCGTCATTCTCATGGGCAAGGGTTACTCCCCTAACTCCTGAAGCGTTACGTCCCATAGGTCTCGTTTTACTCTCTTCAAAACGAATGGCTTTACCCGACTTAAGACCCATTATAATTTGAGAGCTTCCAGTGGTCATTTTGGCTTCGAGAAGTTCATCGCCCTCTCGCACTCCAATAGCATTAATTCCACCTTTTCTCGGCCTAGAATATTGTTCTAAAGAAGTCTTTTTGACCACTCCTTTTTTAGTGGCCATAATGACGTAATGCGAATTCACATAGTCTTCGTCTTTGAGATCTTTCGTACAAATAAACGCTTTTACCTTATCGTCATTTTCGATTTGAATGAGGTTTTGAATAGCTCTTCCTTTAGCTGTTCTACTTCCCTCCGGGATTTCATATACACGCATCCAGAAACACTTTCCTTTTTGTGTAAAGAACAACATATATTGATGGTTTGTTCCAACAAATAAATGTTCTAAAAAGTCTTCATTTCTAGTGGATGATGCTTTCTGCCCAACTCCTCCTCTATTTTGAGTTTTGTATTCTGAGACAGGTGTTCTTTTGATATAACCTGCGTGAGAAATGGTAATCACCACTTGTTCGTCAGGAATCATATCTTCAATGCTCAAGCTACCTCCAGAGAAGTCGATGACAGATCTGCGCTCATCTCCATATTTATCTTTTACCTCTTGAAGTTCTTCAGTAATAATTTGCATTCTGCGTTCTTCTCTATCCAAAATATCTTTAAGATCTTCAATAGTGTCTAACAACTCCTGGTATTCAGCTCTTAACTTATCCTGCTCAAGACCTGTGAGTTGACGCAGTCTCATTTCTACAATCGCCTTTGCTTGAAGCTCACTGAGTTCAAATTCTTTCATTAAAGAAGCTCGGGCTTCATCGACATTCGCTGAGCCCCGAATAATTTCAATGACGCGATCGATATTGTCTGAGGCTATGATTAAACCTTGGACGATATGAGCCCTTTCCTCTGCCTTTCTCAACTCAAATTGTGCTCTGCGTACAACGACTTCATGGCGGTGATTTACAAAGTGCTTGATTAAGTCTTTTAAGTTTAGTAGTTGAGGTCTTCCATCGACTAAAGCAATATTATTTACACTAAAAGAAGATTGTAGCGCCGTGTATTTGAATAGGGTATTCAACACGATATTTGGAATAGCGTCTCGCTTCAACATATAAACTACACGCATTCCTTTTCGATCAGACTCGTCTCGAATAGCAGATATTCCTTCTATTTTTTTATCATTGACCATATCCCAGGTCTTTTTGATCATGTCTGCTTTATTGACCTGATAAGGAATTTCAGTAACTACAATAGCTTCTTTCCCTTGAACTTCTTCAATTATAGCCTTAGCTCTCATGACCACACGACCGCGACCAGTCATAAAAGCATCTTTAACCCCCTCGTAACCATAAATAGTTCCTCCAGTAGGGAAATCAGGTGCCTTTACATATTGAATGAGTTCTTCAATTTCAATTTGAGGGTTTTTAATGTAAGCAATGGTTCCATCAACAACCTCTGACAAATTGTGTGGCGGCATATTTGTGGCCATTCCCACAGCAATTCCAGAAGCTCCGTTAACTAGTAGGTTAGGAACTCGAGCAGGAAGAACAGTAGGTTCTTTGAGCGAATCATCAAAATTGAGTTGAAAATCAACCGTTTCTTTATCGATATCGGAGAGCATCTCATCTGCAATTTTACGCATACGAGCCTCCGTATAACGCATTGCAGCCGGTGAATCTCCGTCTACAGACCCGAAGTTACCCTGACCATCAACCATCATGTATCTAAGACTCCATTCTTGTGCCATACGCACCATAGTATCGTATACTGATGTATCTCCGTGAGGGTGATATTTACCTAATACCTCTCCCACTATTCTGGCAGATTTTTTATGTGATGATGTAGATCTCACTCCAAGTTCATGCATACCAAACAACACTCTTCTGTGTACGGGTTTAAGACCATCTCTAACATCTGGCAGTGCACGTGAAACAATTACGGACATCGAATAATCGATATAAGCCGATTTCATTTCATCTTCAATATTTATGGGAATTAGCTTTTCTCCTTCACTCATCGCGTCGTAAGCATTTACTGATTAAATAATGTGGCAATTTAATTAAATCTAGGGTCCTAATAATTGAAGATTCGCAACAAAAATCAACTATTTATTAACATTGGTTCAAAAATTTGTCAGCTCACACAACATCCCGTCAGAATAATTGTTTTATTGAGGAATAGAATGCTTATTTTTAACTTTTGAAAAGAAAATTTATGGATGATAATTTCTCTCCAAGAGTCAAGGACGTTTTAGCCTTTAGTAAAGAAGAAGCCCTTCGTTTAGGGCACGATTTTATCGGAACTGAACACCTCCTTTTGGGGATCATACGAGATGGCGGAGGCAAGGCTCTGCACATTCTTGACGGTATGGATATCGACCTAGACCAACTCAGACGCAAAACAGAAATTTTGACTCCAGCCACTACTGAACACGATAGTCTGAGTAAGGAGAAAAAAAATCTGCGTTTGACTAGACAGGCGGAAAGAGCACTAAAAACAACTTTTTTAGAAGCCAAATTATTTCAAAGTTCCACCATTAATACAGCGCATTTACTGCTCTGTATCCTGAGAAATGAAAATGACCCGACCACTAAATTGCTTCAGAAACTGAAAATCGATTACGACAATGTAAAAGACCAGTTTAGATCGATGATTACTTCTGAAGATGATTACACAGACGAATCGACTTCAGAGTCATCTTTCCCAAACGATTCTGAGGAGGAAGAGGAAGAAAAGGACTTCAGCAGTTCTAAATCATCAAAGTCTTCGTCAACTACCAAGCGAGGTGCGAAATCGAAGACACCGGTTTTAGACAATTTCGGAAGAGACCTAACACAATTAGCTGAAGAAGAGAAGTTAGATCCAGTTGTAGGCCGTGGAAAAGAGATTGAACGTGTTTCACAAATATTATCTCGACGTAAAAAAAATAATCCTTTACTGATAGGAGAGCCCGGTGTAGGTAAAAGTGCTATTGCCGAAGGTTTAGCGCTTCGAATTGTGGAGAAAAAAGTCTCACGTGTACTCTATAATAAACGAGTTATAACATTGGACCTTGCGTCATTAGTTGCAGGAACTAAATACAGGGGACAATTTGAAGAACGCATGAAGGCCGTAATGAACGAGCTAGAAAAAAATGATGATGTTATTTTATTTATAGATGAAATACACACTATTGTTGGTGCAGGTGGAGCAACAGGAAGTCTAGACGCATCAAATATGTTTAAACCTGCATTGGCACGAGGCGAAATTCAATGTGTAGGCGCAACTACTCTAGATGAGTACAGACAGTATATCGAAAAAGATGGTGCCCTAGAGCGCAGGTTTCAAAAAGTCATAGTTGAACCAGCAACAGTTGAAGAGACCATTGATATCTTAAAAAATATTAAATCAAAATATGAGGACCATCACAACGTAATCTACACCGATGAGGCCCTTAAATCTTGTGTACTGTTGACCAATCGATACATCTCTGATCGGTTTTTACCAGATAAAGCTATTGATGCTCTAGATGAAGCAGGCTCTAGAGTGCATATTGTCAACATGAATGTTCCTGAAAGCATTCTAGAATTAGAAGAAAAATTAGGGGCTACTCGCGAACAGAAAAATACTGTTGTCAAAAAACAGAAATACGAGGAAGCGGCGAAACTAAGAGATGATGAAAAGAGGCTTGAGAAATTACTAGAAGCAGCTCAACTCGAGTGGGAAGAAGAAAGTAAACAACATCGCGAAATCGTCGATGAAGAAAACGTGGCCGATGTCGTTTCTATGATGAGCGGAATACCTGTAAATCGTATAGCACAGACAGAGAGTAATCGTCTTGCAGAATTACCTGAAATTATCAATGCCTCTATCATAGGTCAAGACGAAGCGGTGTTAAAAGTTTCTAAGGCTATTCAAAGAAATCGAGCTGGATTAAAAGATCCTGACAAACCGATAGGTTCTTTTATCTTTTTGGGGCAAACAGGTGTTGGTAAAACTCAGTTAGCCAAGGTTTTAGCTAAGGAGTTATTTGATTCAGAAGACGCACTAATCAGAATCGACATGAGCGAATACATGGAAAAATTTGCTATCTCAAGACTGGTTGGAGCTCCCCCGGGCTACGTAGGTTATGAAGAAGGAGGTCAACTCACTGAAAAAGTTAGAAGAAAGCCTTACGCAGTCATACTCCTAGATGAGATTGAAAAAGCACATCCAGACGTGTTTAATATGCTTCTACAAGTTTTAGATGATGGGTTTTTGACTGACAGTCTCGGGCGAAAGGTTGATTTTAGAAACACGATAATCATTATGACCTCGAACATCGGAGCAAGGCAAATTAAAGATTTTGGCCAAGGCGTAGGTTTTGGAACTGCCGCCCGTAAAGCACAAGAGGGGGATTTTCAAAAAGGTGTTATAGAAAAAGCCTTAAAAAAGGCTTTTGCCCCAGAATTTCTGAATCGTATTGACGATGTGGTAGTTTTCAATAGTCTTGATAAAGAACATATCAATTCCATCATAGATATTGAACTTAGAGGTGTCATTGAGCGTATCAAATCACTTGGTTACGAACTCACCTTAACCAAAAAAGCCAAAACATTCATAGCTGATAAAGGTTTTGATAAAGACTTTGGAGCTCGTCCACTAAAGAGGGCAATTCAAAAGTATATTGAAGATAAACTTGCAGAGGAAATCGTCAATGCAAGATTGAGCAGTGGTGACCACATAAAGTTAGATTTGAGTAAGAATAAAGAAGATCTTGTAGTGGTTAAAGAAACAGTTAGGAAAGAATAGCCTTACACGATGCCGTCAGAAAAGAAATGTTTTTTTGCATAAGCACTTGAATTGAAGTGCATTAAGACAGATGAAATAGGTTTTTTATCTGTTATCTACACTTTTGTAATAGCTTGATAAGGAACTTTGTAGCATGAAATTGCTCGAAGCTCAAGTAGCTACTTATGAATTAGAATATGGTCTTGTTAAAGTAAGTGCTAAGACTATACATGTGTACTTTAACGTCGATGCCATTATAGATCTCGAAACTGTATATCAGTTAATTGGAATCTCAGAAGTCCATTTTAGAAACCAAACCTTTGGTGTTTTATTGGATTATCAGAATCAATATACTATTGATCCTCACGCGTTGAATTTTTTGGCAAAAGTGGAACATTTTAAAGGACTAGCACTATTAACACATCAGCAAAAAGCTATCCTTAATTTTGGTATAGTGAAGCTCTTTTTTGAAAAACCCATAGAGGTTTTTTATTCACTTGAAAATGCTGAGTTATGGCTATCAAATAAGATTACCGCCTAATCGGTTGCTTAATTCACAGAATATCTACTATAATTTCTGAATTCTTTTGATGAATTTTTATTTTTTTAAATTATCATCAAAAAATTACGAAGTATAATCTTATCCTATTATCAAATTGTAATTTCGCCGCTCATAAAAATTTCATAGCATGGTTGTCTTAAAGTTTGGAGGTACCTCAATAGCCGATGTACAAGCGTTAAAGAAACTGGGAAGTATTGTTCTAGAAAAATATAATTCGTACAATAGTCCCATTATTACCGTGGTCTCAGCGGTTGGTGGAACAACAGACTTAATTGAAAAGGCCATAGATCAAGCAGAACAAAAAAATAAATCCTATTTAACTGTAGTTCAACAAATCAAAGACCTACATCAACCTTTTTTAGAGTTTATTCCAATTGAGGCAAATCTTAAACAAGATCTTACTCAAGATTTTGAAGATCTTGAAACCATATTAGGAGGTGTCTTTCTCATAGGTGAAGCTAGTTTAAGAACCCGTGACAAGGTCCTAGGATACGGTGAACTTTTATCCTCTAAACTGCTAAACGCCTATTTGAATTCACTCGATGTGGTCAGCACCTACATGGATTCAAGAGCTTTGTTAACAACAGATAGCAACTTTTCTCAGGCAAAAGTAGATTTGCAAACGAGCTATGCGCAGATTGTCTCCTTTGCTACTCAAATCAACCAAATTGCAGTCGCGCCTGGTTTTATAGCAAGAGATGAAAATAATATTCCAACTACCTTAGGACGAGGTGGATCTGATTTTACAGCATCGCTTTATGCCGCTGCAATGCAAGCTGAAATTCTTTTTATTTATACCGATGTAAGTGGCATGTATACCTCTGACCCAAGAATTGTTAAACAAGCCCGACCATTAAATGAACTCTCATATCAGGAAGCATTAGAATTATCTCACTTTGGAGCAAAGGTATTGCATCCACCAAGTGTTCAACCTGTTTTCAGTGCTGGCATCCCATTGTACATTAAAAATACCTTTCAACCAGAGGACAACGGAACATTAATAACTAAAGAAGGGAGTACAAAAGCCAATGTAGTCAGCGGGCTAAGTCATATGCATGATATCGCACTACTCACTATCGAAGGTCCTTCAATGATCGGAACTAAGGGAACCTCAAAACGTATATTTGAAGCCTTAGCCTTAGCTGAAATAAATATTATTCTCATCACACAAGCATCTTCTGAACATTCGCTGTGCATTGGGATATCACAATACAATGGGGACTTAGCCAAAAAAGCACTTGAAGAAGCTCTTGACTATGAATTAGAAACTCAAAAAATATATCCGCTTAGAATAGAAACAGAACTGAGTATTATAGCTTTGGTCGGAGACAATATGCGTTCTCATCAAGGTTTAAGCGGTAAATTATTCTCTACTTTAGGCAGTAATAATGTAAACGTTAAAGCTATTGCGCAAGGAGCTTCAGAGCGAAATATTTCTGTAGTGATTTCTAAAAAAGATGTCACTAAGGCCCTAAATGCAGTTCACGAACGCTTTTTTGAAAAGCAACTCAAATTGATCAACTTGTTTATAACAGGTGTAGGAACGGTTGGTTCAAAACTTCTCAATATTTTGAATCAACAGAAAGACTATTTTGAAGAAGAGTTGAGATTGCAGTTACGTGTATGTGCTATATCGAACTCTAGAAAAATGTATTTCGATCCTAATGGATTGAACATTACAAATTGGGCTGAACTTCTTGAACAAGGAGAGTCAGCAGATATGCATGCGTTTCAAGTTAAAGTTCAGGACCTAAATTTGCGAAATAGTGTTTTTGTCGACAACACAGCTAGTGAATATATTGCCTCTTGCTATGAAGCCTACTTGAATAAAAGTATTGCCGTTGTTACCTGCAACAAAATTGCCAGTTCTTCTCAATATGAACGCTACTCAAATTTAAAAGCGATGAGTAAAAAATACCAAACTCCATTCTTATTTGAAACTAATGTCGGTGCAGGACTACCTATTATAGACACTATCAAACAGCTGGTAGACTCTGGCGACCAAATAAGAAGTATTAAAGCCGTTTTATCTGGAAGTCTAAACTTTATATTTGATAGATTTAATGAAGAGGTGAAATTCGTTGATGTCGTCAAACAGGCGATGCAAGGAGGCTACACTGAACCCGACCCTAGAATTGATCTCAGCGGCACAGATGTCAAACGTAAGGTTTTAATTTTAGCACGAGAATCAGGATACGAATTAGATATGCAAGATATTTCTTCATTAGAATTTTTACCTGAAACGTGCAGAAATACTAGTGATGTCAACTCTTTCTTAACAGAACTTGATAAAAATCAAAAGCATTTCACTGAGCTCTTTTTAGAGGCACAAAAAGAAAAAGCTAAATTAAAATTTGTTGCTACCTTCATAGCTGAAAATAAAACCTCTTTTAAAGCGAGTGTTGGATTAGAAAAAGTAGATATGGTTAATGATTTTTACCATCTTTCAGGGAGTGATAATATCATCTTGATTTATACTGATCGCTACCGAGAAAACCCGCTGGTAATAAAAGGCGCAGGCGCAGGCGCAGACGTTACAGCTT
>MDTC01103332.1_pt1 | contig 17703 bp, 18 predicted proteins | sample 811181 | NCBI WGS metagenome assembly MDTC01 (sample SAMN05326644, study PRJNA326480) | marine metagenome | isolation source: seawater | place: Pacific Ocean: North | collected 2011 | reverse complement strand
TTTACTGGATTTAAAACTCCAATAGAAGATAATACAGACGGATCAACAATTACTTTTGATTTAAATTCTTCTAATACGCACAGCGTTACCCTTGGTGGTAATAGAACTTTAGCGCTTTCAAACGCTTCTGTAGGACAAAAGTTCATCATTAGATTAACGCAGGATGGAAGTGGTAGCCGTACTGTTACTTTCTTTAGCACCATAAAGTGGGCGGGAGGTGTTGCGCCAACCCTAACAACTACTGCTAATAAAACAGATGTATTTGGTTTTATTTGTACATCTGCTGGAAACTTTGATGGATTTGTAATAGGATATAATTTATAATGTCACAGCCTTATCATGTTATAATAGCGTCTGCCACAGTTCAGTCTGTTAGTGGTTCTGGCCCTAGTTATACAGTTGACTATTTAACTGATACTACAATCTCTAGAATTGGAGATAAGGTAATTGTAGAAAAACGAGGCGCTGGCGATGGAGTTAGTAGTACAATATTATCTACATATACATATATAGTAACTGCTGTTGACTCACTTTTATATCAATTAACAATCAAATATGAATCTGACACGGCAGGGCTGGGGGACGATTCTCCTGCTGACCTGTATTCTGGTGGTGGGTCTTCTGGTAGCCCAGCGATAGCGCCACATAAAATAGTAAGGCTTGATGCGTCACCATTTATCGCTTTTTTGGATTAATTATGGAAAAATGTATTTGTGATAATCATGGTTATTGTGAGTATTTTAGACAAGAGATGACTTACAATCCACCCAACTGGCAGTGGTGTCAAAACGCTACGGGGGAAGAAAGAGCAAAATACAAAATAGATTGCGACAAGAAGCATGAACGTAGACAGTCTTATATTGCCGGTGAATATATAAAAACATCAAGGTTGATAGAAGACTGTAAAAATTTATTACTTCCACAGGTTTATGGGTTAAATCTTAGGGGTATTCTTGGTGTTCCGAGGTCTGGTATGCTTCCGGCAAGTATGCTGGCTATGTGGTTAAATTTACCATTATACTATTTAGATGAAGAGAACAATTTAAAAATTTTAACTGGAGCAACAGAATTTGGTGGCGTTAGAATGAGAGATTATAAACCTATAGATGGTAGACTTCTCGTAGTAGACGACACCGTTTATGCGGGCAGAGCCATGAATCTTATCAAAGAAAGGTTACCAGACGACATACTCTTTGCGACAATCTATCTGAGACCAGAAGCTGAGAATAAGCCAGATTTCTTTGCGAGAGAACTCCCATCCCCCCATTTACTTGAATGGAACCTGTTTAATTGTACCTATATAGAGCAAGCAATATTAGATTTTGATGGTATATTTTCTCCTAATGTACCAATACCAATTTGTGAGGATGAGCATAAGTATATTGAATTTATAAAAAATGTCAAGCCGTTTCCGCACAGAATACCAAAAACTCATTGCATGGGCATTGCCACTGGTAGGCTTGAAAAATACAGAGACATAACAGAGAAATGGCTAGAAGACAATGGTATAAGCTATGGGTTCTTGAAGATGTTTCCCACAGAGAGAGAAGCGGAAAGAAACAGAAATCACGCAGAGGAAGTCTCTACTTTTAAAGCTAAGATATTTTCTGAATCTGATGCTAAGTTTTTCATAGAGAGCGAAGTGCCAGAGGCTGTAAAAATTAGACAAAAAAGCGGCAAGTTGGTTATATGTCCAGATGAGAGGTCGTTATGATTTATTTGCCAAAACGCGCGGTATTTATACACATACCAAGAACCGCAGGTAATTCAATTACAAATGCGATAGCTTCTGCGTGTGCGGGAAATAATTACGATATTTTTATTGGTACTGGGGCGCACAGTATAGAAAACTGGTCTCATATTGCTCGCCATACTAGGGCTTTTAAATTAAAAAAGTTTATAAAAGAATGGGACGATATATTCAAATTTGCTATAGCTAGATCAGACAAAGAAAGGTTGGAAAGCATAAAAAGATTAGTTCAAAGAGATATTGATAGAAAAGTACATGAGCTAGATGTTTGTGCAGAGGGGTGGAGAAGGGTCTTAATGTCTGAAGACAAACAGTGGTACTGGGATCTCATGACAGAGCAAAGTACAAATTATTTTACAAAAGGCCCAGAAGGTGAGGATCTTGGTATTGAGTTGTTTGACTATGATAAACTTGACGAATTATGGCCTGAAATTTGCGCTAAATGCCAATTACCAACAATACCTCTTCCGCATTTAAACAGGGTAGAGAAATGAAAGTAGAAGCATATGTATTAAATACTTACGATGAGTTTGAAGACTGGCATAGGACATCAATAACAAGTCTAAACAGGTACTTTGCGAAACATGGTATCACTTTAAAGGTTATGACCAAAGACGATTACTATGTTAGAAAAATGATGAGCCATGACATAGATCATCACCCATTTTTGCGTAAGCTGCTAAGGGTTTATTCTTTTTTAAATTCTGGGGCAGATGCTGGGATCTTCATAGATCTAGACACTGTTGTGCTAAAACTAGAAGAGGATGTGAAAAATTTAATACAGATAAATCACAATTATTTCCACCGTCGCTTTGTTGATTATGGTGAGCATCAGGACAGGCCGTGGATAAAGATTAAAACCGATATTAGCAGGGGGTTTATTGGCGAAGAGGCTGGTAGATTTTTGAATGTGGATACTGGATTTGCCATATACTCTAGAAGGTTTTGTGAAGAGCTAGTAAAGTATTTAAAATTAAATGAATTAGACATTCTAACAAGAGATGGTCTTCTTCACTGTTCATCTATCAATTTATTTTCTAAGAAGGATAAGCAAATTATCAACGATGAGCATCTAATACAGTTTTTTCTACAGGAAGATGAAAACTATAATAAACATGTACTACAGCCAATTTTTAATGACGAAGGCCAATTCCCAAACAATAGAATATGCTCATCAACCTACAATATAGGCGACTCGCTTTACCCATCAGATCCAGATTTTCACAACCTACCAACGTGGTCGATGCAGAGATTATGTAAGCATGATTGTATATTCCATCATTTGTTAGGTTGGAAGATGTCTAAGATATTAGTTCCGTATTTTGTAGAGGTGTTTAAGAAATGACACTTTATATCGGCAGTGCGTTTGATTTATTCCACCATAAAAGAAAAAATATTTAAAATAGTGTATAAATAACTAGAAACATCCCAGAAAGATAATTTATTAGGAGAAAATGTAATGGCACAGTTCTCAGTAGATATTGCAGATGTAGACGTTGCTAGGGTTCTAAATGCGCTTGCTGTTAATTATCGCAGACCAGAACAAGTTCCAAACCCAGAATTTAACCCAATGGAACCGGTTTCTGAAGATAACTTAGAATTAATTGATAACCCAGAAACCGTTTCGCAGTTTGGAAATCGAATGGTTAGACAGTTTTTAGCCGACAACGTAAAGGCATACGAGGTTAGACTTGCAAAGGAACAAGCAGCTAACTCCGTAGACACAAATGTTACCATCAATGACCCAGCAGTATAATGATTCCAGGAGCATGTTTTAACGAATTTCCCATATCAACGTCTGAGGAAATGACTCGGACGTTCAATGGAGACGTTGTTGATTATTCAGTACATGTAGAGCAAGAACAGACTGAAGACTTGTCCATTGAGCAGCAAAAAGACTTAGATATACACATAGAACAACAGAAAGATTTAACACTGGAAAACTAAATGCCTAGTGAAATACATCAAGATGACGTTGGGACCAGATTCCTAATGACAGTGAAAGACGGCTCTGATTTAGTCAATATTTCAGGGGCGGTTTCGTTGAGGGTGGACATTAGAAAACCCAGCGACACAGTTATAAACAGGGTTGCTTCAAGGTTTGACGATGGAAGCTCTGTGTCTGGCGTTATGTATTACGACACGGTGGTTGGAGACATAGACGAGGTTGGTAACTATAAATTGCAAGGTGTTGTTACTTTACCAAGTGGAACGTATCATACGGACATTCACACTTTCAAAGCACACTGCAACCTATAGGGGTAATTATGTCTTGGCAAGGTCAAATGACTACGGTGGTTAGACATCTAGTAAATGATACCGATTCTGCTAGCTATAAGTTTAGCGACGATAGACTTGAAACATCAATTTTGGTTGCCGCTCAATTGGTAATCTCTGAGACTGACTTTACGAATTCTTATGAAATAAACGTAGAGGGCTGTGGTTTGTCCCCAGACCCAACTGATAGCAATACAAAAGATAACGATTTTGTGGCGTTGGTTTGTTTAAAAACTGCGTGTATAATATTAGGTGGCGACATCAGAAGCGAGTCTGGAAATGCTATTTCTATTAAAGACGGCCCTTCTGCTATTGATTTAAGAGGTGTGACACAAACCTTAGCATTACTATACAAAGATATGTGTGAAAAATACGAAAATGCGTTATTTGCGTATGAATCTGGTGAGTCTTCCATCAACGGGCAAGCTATACTTAGCCCATACTCTCCTGGTTCTGATTTAATTACAAGAAACGGTATAGATCATAGATCTGGTGGATATTTAAATTATTAGGAGATTATAGATGCCTACAATTCAAGACTCTGGAGCGATATTAACTAGCATTGGTCAGGACTTAGCTGATAATAATGCGGGCTTAATTAGCGCAGAAGATGTAAGACACAATATGGAAGACACTGTGGCTTCTATTCCAAATATTGTTTCTTTGAGCGATACAGAAAACACTTACTACTTTAGAAACAACGTTAAAGTCTCTGGAGACGGTTCGGTTTCTAGGTTTATTACCGAGGGTGGAATTCAGTTTCCAAATAGCCCTGTTGATTATGACGCATTAGTAGGGTTAACAGACAATATTCAAGTTGAGCCATATCCTGGCTCTGGAAAAATTGACCACGGTCTTTTAGAGCCAACCAGCTTGCTTGACGATGATCACACTCAGTACCTCTTGACTAACGGATCAAGAAGTATGACTGGAAACCTATGGCTATATCAATCTGGGGTTTCCGATCCGCATTGGATTGGTCCTTCTGGAAATGACGATGAAGGTCTTCAGTTTGATTATGATGCAGCAAATAACGTTGTTATTAATGTTAGTGGTAGGTTTGTTTATCCAGATGGTTCTACACATCAAGATGTTAATGGATCTGGAACTGCAAAGGGTGTAGCAAAGGCTTGGTGTAATTTTGATGCCAGCGGCACTCCAACGGCACTTCCAGTAGTTAGATCTTCCTATAATATTGACAGTATAGAAAGGGTTGAAAAGGGCGTAATTAAAATTACTTTTGCTAGCGGTACTTTTGCTGACAATAACTATGTGGCAATCGGAAACAGTAACGCCAACACCGGTAGCGGAACTTTTGACACCTTTGATATTAATAGTGTTGGATTGATGCTGAGAGAGGGTGATGACGCAAATACACTTAGAAGTATTCATTATGTTATAAGAAGTGATGATAATGACAAGGTTGACGCTAAATTAAATGACTTTGTAGCTTATGGCTTAGGTCCAAACACTGTGGCAGACGCATCCCCAACAGTAAGTTAAATAAATGAAAGACATTCTACTTTACGATAGAATAAAAGAGATAACTCACATAACAGGCACTTCTGATATTATTTTAGAAGGTGCTGCTGCTGGGTTTAGTGCTTTCCTCGATTACATACCGTTAAGTGGTGATAGCTTTTACGCAATCACTGATGGCTCTAAATATGAGGTTGGCTCAGGCACTTTATATCAAGACGGGTCTAACATAAAGCTAGCTAGAAATTCCGTTCGCTCTTCTGAGTCAGACAACTCCAAGGTTAGCTTTATAAATAATGGTGTTAAAGAAGTATATGCTACTTATCCAGGCGCTTTTGGTGTTGTTTCTAATCCACTGGACGCACCGCAGGTTTCTAGAGAAAGTGGTATCGCATACTGGGCTGGTGCGCAAACGCTAGACAGCGACGGTGAGTTTGTCTGGAATGAAACAGATGGTCGTTTGGGTATCAATACCAGTAATCCAATCTCATCCCTACACATCGGTGGAGACAACCAGTCTTCTGAACTTAGAGTGTCTGGAATTACACTTGGCGCTTCTGGGATTGATTTTGTAGAAGTTGGCGTTGGGTACTCAACCGGCAGACAAAGAGAGCCATTTTTTAGAAATAGACTATCTGAAATGGCAAGTGGTATATTAGAGTTGTCTGGAGTGGTAAAAGAAGAAATCCACTTTAAACATCAAACAGCCGGTACTTTTCTTGGTGTAACTTCTGGTGTTTGTCCAGCCGAATGTGGCGATAACCACCCAGTGTTTAGAACTCTTGCGGTTGACGATATACCAAACCTTTCTGGGCTATACGTAACACAAGATCAACACGCAGATAAAGCTCTAGGTAATATAGCCTTTTACAAAGAAAATAAACACATTACATATTCAAATTCTCTGAGGTTAGATACTTCAACAAACCCAGATGAATTTCACGTTAGCGGTACGATCAAATTTACAGATCAGTTGATTTCAGACAGTGGAATTGGTGGGCCTAGCGACAATACTATCGTTAATAACAATGGATTGTTGGTTGTTCCTACTTACGATACTGTTGCAGATGTTAGCAGTGCGATTTCTGCTGCAAATGTTGGAGCGATAGCTTTTGCGAGTGGTGATAGTTATATTATGATAGCCAACGGTATTAGTTGGGTCAGTGGTCAATTAAACTAATTCGGAGATAAAAATGTCAGATGTTATACAACCAATAATTGGTGGTAATTCTATTAAGAATGGATCAATTATAACGTATCAAAACAACACTGGTGAATTTTCAAAAAGAGATCCAGATGTAAATCAGTTTGTTCCTTCTGGTACTATACAAACTAGGCTGGACACTAGATTTGATGACGTTAGATACTACAGTGGTGATACAGCAAACTAGGATAAATCATGCCAATTACAATTCCTCAAAGTGTTTTTGATAAATACTATGACGTAGTTGACTCCACATTTGATATATTTGGAGTTACTTGTCAATTAGTATATATTGAACAGGTAGAGGTTATTAGTAATAGTTATGATAACATACCTGATAATAGATCATTAAATCCACGCAGAAGACCTAACGGAAATTACAAAAGAAATAATAAGACTATCAAAGAAGTAGAAAAGACCGAAGATATAAAGATAAAAGTTTATTGGAACAGGAAGGATTGGGTTAAAGTTGGTGGCAATATAGTAACGCCAGACAACGGAATCCAAACCATATTTTTTGCCACTGATCTTCCAAAGTTCCAAAAAGCAAAAGAATTGATCGTACACAAAGACATTAAAGAAAGCAAAGAATCGCGTTTTCAAACTGCTGGTGAGCCATTTCCTATGGGTATTGGTCTTACTAGGTATTATGGCTGCTTTTGGGAAAGAGTATGATTCGTTTAAAATTAGTAGACCCAATAGAAAAAATAGAGAAAGACATAAAGGTAGCACTAGTTAATGACTTAAACAGATATTTAAATAAAAACAAAGATATTGCAGTCGGCAAACTCAAACGGTTTTCAAAATCTTTGGTTTTAGGCCAATTGGAGATGGAAAGTTTACAAGATTCTTCCATCCCTTTTAGTCTAAATTCACTGTTTGGAATTCCTCAAGGAACTGAAGCGAATGTGGTTGACAGAGTGGCGGACGCGGTTGCGAATTCGATACAAGTTAAGTTTTCAAAAATAGATAGGAATTTTAAGGGCGGTTTAACATTCAGCATACAACCTTCGGATTTTCAAAATTTATTAGGTTTACCCGAAGGCCACGTTACTACAGAGAAGGGCGCAGATTTACATTGGCTTAGTTGGTTGTTACAAGAGGGTGACTCTATTATTGTTGCTGGTTATCAATACGATGCCAATGGAGACGGAAGATCTGGTATTGGTAGAATGATTGGTGGTAGCTCATTTAGAGTCCCGCCAGCTTATTCGGGTACAATATCCAACAACTTCGTAACTAGAGCGTTTATAAACAAAGAAAAAGAAATAGTAAGAGTTTTATCTGAGGTATTTAAATGAGTACTAACAGCAGTACCAACCTAAAAGGTTTTACAAACGTATTTCAATATACGTTAAATAATGATATCTTAGATGGTATAATTGAATTTTTTGATTGGGGGTTGCTTGGTAAGGGTAACTATTTCAACGTTAGCCTTAACGAAGAAGCTCCAAATGGAGAGGACTATAGTAGGTTAAGACCTGTTGAAGAGCCTAGATTCAGCAACGGGCAGGCTTGGGAAGGGTTTAGAGGCAACTGGGTTTGGCAGACTGGCATCTCGTATTCACCGTCACCGATAACAACCAATAACGGTGGTTATCCAGGTATTTCTGGTGTTTACGTCAATGACTCCTTTCACGCGCATAACTCCGTTGGCACTTACGCCCACCACGTTGACTACGATAACGGCAGAATTGTTTTTGACAGTCCGATTCCAACTGGATCGAAGGTTCAGGCGGAATACAGTTATAAATGGATTAATGTGACCTATGCCTGCAATTTACCTTGGATTAGACAACTGCAACAAAATTCCAATCAACCAGATACAAATTTTATAGACGGCAAAGATTCTGACGTTCAAATACCGCCAGAGTCTAAAATTCAATTGCCAACTATAGCTGTTGAGGTAGTTCCTACTCGAAGGTTTAAGGGCTACCAACTTGGGGGTGGACAACTCGTTTATACGGATGTTATATTTCACTGTATAGCCGAGGACGAAATAACTAGAAATGCTCTTGTGGACATGGTTTCGTTACAAAACGACAAAACCATACAATTGTTTAATACAAACAAAATACATGAGGACGGGGTTTACCCCTTGAACTACCAAGGCTCACCCGTTCTAAATGCCAAAGAGTATCCAGAATTAGTTATATCTGAGGATTATAATGGAGGGCGACTTCGCTTGACGAACGCTCAGGTTCAGGGCATGACTGCTATTAATTCCAACATTTATGGCGGTATTGTCCGCATGACAACAGAGGGAATAAAAGCAAATATTTAACTTTTTAGTGTATAATCTAATATAATTTAATCCACCGATAGGAGAGATTTAATGGCGACTACAAATTTAGGTAACGATAGAGTATTTTACGCAACGCAAGCTGTGGCTATTTCGCCAAGAGGTACTGCCCCAAAGTCATATACGGCATCCCACATGGCTCACGGCGTTCAAAGCATTGGTATTACAACCAACTTTAACTTGGAACAGGTCTTTGAACTCGGCCAGCTTGAAATCTATGAGAACGTAGAGGGTATTCCAGACGTTGAAGTAACAATGGAAAAAGTTATTGATGGCTATCCATTGCTGTATCATATGGCAACCAAAGGTGCTGGCACCGCTTCAGACCCAGCGATTGGTCCAACTGATACTGCTAAATTCTTACCTAGATCCAAGAAAAGATGCGATGTTAGACTTGGTATTTTTGAAGAAGAGCAGGCCAATAGCGTTGGCTTGTCCGCGCCTTCTGGTTCAAATACTGGAGGCTCAGATGCTCAGTCTACAGAAGTCTACCTTTCTGGAATGTTTATCAACTCAATTAGTTACAGTGTTCCTGTTGACGGTCCAGCTACCGAAAGCGTAACCTTTGTTGGAAACAACAAGCAGTGGCTACACAGTTCTCTAGCGCTCGCGTCTGGATTAAATGAAGACGGTATAATGGGTTTTGAAGATATGGCCCTAAGTCAACCCGGAAATCTTGGTTCTGGTAATTCAAACGATCCGCTTGATTCTTTTGATGGCCTCGATGAGCCACTTGCTAGAACCTCTGGAAACGCTGCTGGAACGATAGGCGCTAGTGGTGGTGTTCAAAGACGTGAAGATGTTCTTGTCTTCTTATCTACACTTCCTCAGTCTATACGTGGTGTTAATGGCGCTGCTCCCGGTAACGGTAATAGTCAAGGTCGTGTGCCAAGCGGTGAGCCTCTTGTTCACCTTCAAAGTTTCTCATGTAGTACCGACCTTGGTCGTGAAGACGTTCTTGAGCTTGGTAGAAAGAACCCATACGCTAGAACGGCTAACTTCCCCGTTGAGGTTACTTGTGACATTGAAGCCATTACTGCCGAAGGTGACTTCGTTAACGCACTGGAAGATGGAGACGCATCTTTGAACTTCACAAAGAACTCTGGTGAAAACACACCAGACGAAACAATTAAAATAGTTCTTCGTGGTGGACAGGTCTTCGATCTTGGTTCTAGAAATAGACTATCAAGTGTTTCCTACGGTGGAGGTGACGCTGGTGGAGGAAACGCAACTTGTACTTACAGCTATACTAACTTCAACGTGTTTGAGATTAGACATCACGCTAATCTGCTTTCGGGCGCAAACACTTATAAATTAGACGCCGCTCTTTAAGGTTGTCTTTAGGATTTTAAAAGGACAATAACATGAATAACGAAAACTCCCGTGACGAGGTTCTGCATGGACTTATCTGAGCGGGAGTTTTTAGTTTTTAGGATACGATCTGGCATATACAAAGTGCCATATAACAAGTTTAACATAAAAATATTGACACCTACTATAGAGGACGAACTTGCCGCTTGCGAAGTTTATGATCGTTCATATTATGAAGCTATGAATGATGAGATAATGATGCAAGAGGAGTGCCTTGAGTGGATGTTAGAAAATGGGCTATGGACATACGAAGAAGACTTAAAAATAAAGGAAATAAACACAGAAATAGAAAACTTAAAAGTTAATGTATATAAGAAGTACAATAACACTAGACTGAGAGAGTCGGCTAGGATTTATTTAAGAGCGGCAGAAGACGGACTAAAAGAACTAGAAAATAAAAAGAACGCTTACTACGGCAATACATGCGAAGGAATTGCGCAGTTAGATAAAAGTATGTTTTTGCTTGAAACTTGCAGTTATGTTGGTGGTGAAAAGTTAGACCCAGATTCTGTAGAACTAAATAATCTATTAAATAAGTATTACTCTCTAATACTAAAAGAGGCCGACTCTAGGGAAATTGCTAGATCAGAGCCTTGGCGTTCAATATGGGTTTTAAGAGAAACCAACACCTTTAATCTATTTAGTAATAGAGATAGAGAATTATCTGTAGATCAAAAAAACTTATTGGTTTGGTCAAGGATGTACGATAATATACAAGAGTCAATGGAGTGTCCGTCTGATAAAGTTATCGAAGATGACGATGCGCTTGACGGATGGTTTATAGAGCAGCGAAGAAAGAGCGAGCGAGAAAAGGCCATTGGGGTAATTGAGGATTCGATGCAAAATGATAAGATTAAAAATTCAGACGAGGTTATAGTTTTTGCTGACAATAAAACGGATGCGCAAACTGTCCATGAAATGAATTCTCCAAACGCAAAGGCTATTAAAAAACAAAGAAGTGAAGTTATAAAAGAAAAGGGTACGGCTGTTGATTTAGATTTTGCTGATCAAAAAATGAAACTTGGTAATATGGCCCACGACCAATTTAAAAGTAGATTTAGGAGATAATCATGGAAAATTTTGACGACTTGATTAAAAATCAGGTCGAATATAAGACAGTAAAGGAACAAAAGTATAAATCAGACTCAAAGGAGAGATTAGCTAAAATATTAAAAAAGAAGGTTCAAACAACTATGATTGGAGCTTTAAGCTCTATAGAAACCCACTTAGGATTTCTTTGGGACTCTGATGGTGAAATGTCAGAGCAACAAAAAATGATGTATGATTTATATCAAAAGTTAAGATCGGAAATATTGGACAAGGGCAATACACAGGCCAGAAATGTAGACGCTGAATTAAGCCAATATGAAATTAAATGGTTAAGATATTCTGTTAACATTCCAGTCAAGGAAACTAAATCGGAGGAATAAAATGAAGAAACTAGAAAGAGAAGTAATAAAAGAAGACGGAACCAAGGTTGAGATTTATGTTAGAAAACCTACCAACGGTGAGCTAACACGCGCTGAAAAGGTTAGGGTTAAAAGTTGGAGTAAGTTTAAGTCCGACCCAGATATTATGTCTAAAGTCCAGTTAAATCGTTACTTAGAAGAGCGCCAGATTTGGGATAAACAAAAAGAAAAAGAAAAAACTCAGCTAGAGAAAGCAATTGCTGAATTGCAGGATAAGTTGAATAGACCTGGAAAAAGGAAGGTCAAGCTTTCCGAGGCTAGAAATACCGCTATTGAGCTACGCAAAAAGAGGGTGGAATATAGAGATCTCATTTCTGAGAAAATAGAGCTAGAGTCCAACACCACCGAATCCCTAGCAGATAACGCCCGTTTTGACTATCTTGTTACTTGTTGTACATTTTATAAAGATAGCGACGAAAAGGTGTATAATAGCGTAGGAGATTATGAAGACGATTCTACAGATACCGCATTTACCGCAGCAGCAGCTTTAGGTCAATTGCTGTATAACCTTACAGACTCTTTTGAGGCTAGCCTGCCAGAAAACGAGTTTTTGGTTAAACAGAAATTAGCAGACAAAGAAAGCCTTGCTCTTATTGACTTTGATGGTAACTTCGTAGATGAAGACTTTAATGTTATTCTTAAAAAAGAAGAACTTAATGCTGAAGCGCCAAAAATCCAGTATGAAAACGACTTGAGGCCAGCAGTTAAAAAGACTCCAGCGAAAAAGACTACTAGAACCAAAAGCACGTCGGATAGTTAAATTGGATAGTGTAGTCATTATTAACTAAGGGAAATCATGGCTTCACGATTCGTTTTAACCGCGCAAGTACAACTACAAGCGCCTACTAATGCTCGTCAAGTTGTTGGTCAAATACAGCGACAGCTACAAGGTGTTAGCGTAAATGTTAATCTAAAAGGCGGCCAACAGGCCGCTAAACAGGTTAATAATTTAAATAAAGCTACCAAGCAAGCCACAACCCAAGCAAATAAGATGGGCAAGGCTTTTGGTGCGTCTATACGTAGGTTTGGTGCGTTTACAATTGCTACTAGAGCAGTTAGTCTTTTCACAAACTCTTTAGCGAACGCCACCAAAGAAGCTATTGAATTTGAAAGAGAGGTTGTTAGGATTTCTCAGGTTACTGGCAAATCAGTAGCTGAATTAAAAGGTCTTCAAAGCACAATAACTAATCTTGCAACTAGTTTTGGTGTTTCTAGTAAATCTATTTTGTCTGTAGGTAGAGTTCTGGCTCAAGCAGGTATTCAAGCTAGGGACTTGGACGTTGCTTTGACTACGTTAGCAAAAACTGAACTTGCTCCCACGTTTGACGATATCACAAAAACTGCCGAAGGCGCTGTTGCTATTCTGGCTCAGTTTGGTCAAGGTGTTGGAGCGTTAGAGAAACAGCTTGGTGCTATTAATGCTGTTGCTGGTCAGTTTGCTGTTGAGTCTGGTGACTTGATTAGTGTTATTCGTCGTACTGGTGGTGTGTTTAAAGCCGCTGGTGGTGATTTGAATGAACTGATAGCACTGTTCACAAGTGTTCGTGCTACTACCCGTGAAAGTGCAGAAAGTATTGCAACTGGTTTGCGTACTATCTTTACACGTATTCAAAGACCCAAAACTATAGAATTCCTTAAACAGTTTGGGGTTCAGCTTACAGATCTTAATGGTAAGTTTGTTGGACCTTTTGAAGCTGTTCGTCAATTGAGTCAAGCTCTTTCTGGATTAGAACAGGGTGATATTAGGTTTGTTAGAATTGCTGAAGAGCTTGGCGGTTTCCGTCAGATCGGTAAAGTTATTCCACTTTTGCAGCAGTTTGAAACCGCTGAAAGAGCAAGGCAAGCAGCGCTGGAGGGTGGCGATTCGTTAACTAAAGATGCCGCCACAGCACAACAGGCTCTTGCTGTGCAAATCGCAAAAGTTAAAGAAGAGTTTCTTGCTCTCGTTAGAAGTATCAGTCAGACTGGCAGCTTCCAACTGTTTGTTAAAACTTCTCTTGAGCTTGCAAGTGCGCTTATAAGCGTTGCTGACGCATTGAAGCCGCTCATTCCTTTGCTTGCAACTTTTGGTGCGATTAAGTTTGCAAAAGGTGCTGCTGGATTTGCTAGAGGTATTGGGGCTGGACTAAAAGGTGGAAGTCCAACTGGGTTTGCTAGAGGTGGTATAGTTCCGGGTACTGGCAATCGTGATACGGTTCCAGCTATGCTTACTCCGGGAGAATTTGTAATAAAGAAGAGTAGCGTAAAAAGTCTGGGTGCTGGAACTCTTGCTCAGATGAATGAAAACAAGTTCGCTAACGGAGGATCGGCTAGAAGAAGATTTGGGTCTTCAACAAAAAATTCAGGCAAGGCATTTTTTGGTGTAAAAACAGGTCAAATTGGAGCCTTCTTCATGAATCCGGCTGGCACTAACGATCCAAAAACTTACTCTGCCAATAAAGATTTAGAATTTGCCTTAACTAACCCAGCTATCAAAAAGGCTACCGGCAATGATCCCTCAACAAATGTAAGAGGTGTATTAAAGCAAGGTCAGTACTCTACATTTTTCCCTTCTTTAAACGATGTTAAAAAAGGTTTAGGTCCAGATTTTATTAACCCTGCTGTCGGAAGTGGTATAAGCTCTTTAACAAAATCTGTAACACAAAAAATTAAATCTGCAAATATACTGGACTTTAAGCCTGCTATAGATTCTAATGAAAAATTACTTGACGGTCTTGATAAACAAGTCTCTAACGACAAGGGGTTGGTCTCTACGATTGCTGGTTATGTATTTGAAGGTGTTATAACAGCACTCACTGGAGCTAAGACGGCTGGAGGAAATGCAAATTTTGATTTTCCAGCCGCTTCCTTAACGGGAAATAGAAATAAATTATCTAGTTTATTTGGCAGTGCATCTGGAATTAAAAATTTAGCTAAGGCTGACGCTAAAGCAACCGCTGGTGCTGATAAATTCAATGTCTCAAAATCTGGAAATATACCAAAAAAGGTTGTCAATGATATTAATGCAGGGATATTGTCTGGTGTTCAGATATTAAAAGGTCCAAGTTCTGATGAAAATAATCCACTAAAGAATCGCGTAAAGAAAGCTAGCGGCGGTGGTATTTCTGGTTCCGATACCGTCCCTGCACTTCTAACTCCCGGCGAGTTTGTAATAAACAAAAAGGCGGCAAGCAAGATAGGCACCGCTAACCTTAACCGCATGAACAAGCAGGGTGTTCAGGGATTTGCTAGAGGTGGCTTGGTAGGTAATGTTGCCGATGTTAACCCCAGAGGCTTTATTCACGCTAGTGAAGCTATACAAAAAGCTCAACTAGAGGAAACTAAAAAACAAATTAGAGCATTGGGTAATAATACTAAAGCTCAAAAACAAGGTGGCGGCGGTGGAGGTAGAGTAAAAGGCAAGGGGTTAATGGGGCGCGTTAACTTCTCGGACCTTGGTCAAAGTTTATTATTTGCTAGTAGTGGTATAGCAGCTTTTATACCAAGAGTTGAAGGCGCTACAGAGGGAATGGGTGCGCTTCAAAATTCTGTAGCAGATAGTGTCATGTCGCTTTCTGTTCTTGTTGGAATGGGGTCGCAATTTGGAAAAGTAGGCGCGGGGCTTGGTGCTGTAGCTGGAACGGTTATGGCGGTAACTAGCGCTATAGATGCTTACAGGGGCGTACACGAAGAAGCTAAAAAAACAATAGAAGAAGGTAATGTTGCAGAAGCTGGTAGCGCCGCTGTTTCTAGTCAAGCCGCAAAAGATGCTAATAATTTAGCTTTAAGTTTTGCTGCTACGGGTGCGGCAGTGGGTCTAGCCTTTGGACCTGTTGGCTCTGTTGTTGGAGGTGCTGTTGGCGGTCTTATTGGTTTGACTGCGAAGTTTGAAGGGGCAGAGGGTGCGCTGGCAACATTTAGAGATAACATCCTCACGCTTTTTGGTGCAGATTCAACAACTGTAATTAAAAGTAGAGCAGAAATTGAAGCGTCAGCGGCAAGGCGAACAAAAGAGCTAGGTGAAGCAAGTAAAGCCGCTTCTGAGGCATTGAAAGAAGTTAAAGACGGATCAAAAACAATACAAGAGGCTTTTCAGTCAGGAGCATTTACTGGAGGCTTGAAAGCTGTAGCCAAAGACAATGCCACTGTATTAGCAGCTTCTAACAGAATAAGAGGTGATGAAACCGCTGCGGCAGGAAAAGGAGGCTTGCTTGCAACGGGTCTTGGGGCGCTCGCGCTGAACGCGACTACTTTTGGAGTAGGCGGTAGTGCCGCACTCACCGCAAAAGCGGCTGGTGCTGATCTTGGCGAATTTGATCCTGAAACGCTTGGCGATAATATTGGCGCTTACATTGGACTCTGGGAAGACGCTGGCACAAGAACGAAGAACGCATTAAACAAAGCTGCGCTAGCAGAAAAGAAGCAAAGAGACGAACTTAATAAAGAGTTAGCCAAGCAATTAAGATCACCTGAATTTAAACAGGGTTTTGATCAGCTTGTAAAACAAACGACGGGTACTGCTGCTGCACTAGGTCGTACAGCACCTACTTTGGACGCTATAATAAGTCAAATGGGCGACGATGCAGGTTTAGTTAGAGAGGCTTTAGCATTAGATTCATCTTTAAAAGACCAATTTGAAAATCAGGTAAAAGCAATGGGTGAGGCAGCAAAAGAAAATGCTGCTTTCTTGAGGTCATTAAACTTTGGATTAAAAGATGTAACCTCTGGTATAACTGCATTTAATGCCAATTTAGATAATATAACTGAATCTTCTAAGACTGGTTACAATTCATTGACTGTAGCTACAAATACATTAGCTGCTGTTGTCGGTGGCGCTGGTGCTGCTATTAGCAAAGCAGATTTAGATTCTTCGTTAAACACACTCTCTAGTAGCTTTTCTGCTTTTGGCGCAACAGCCGCTCAGATTGACACATTAACTGGAACTATAAATGGTTTCCAAGAAGCTCAAGTTAACGCAAACGCAGCACTTGATAGCTTGAGAAGTAACTTAACTGCTGTTGATATTAGTTCTGGTGCAAATTTAGGTAAAGTTACGGACGACTTTAAGGCCGCATTGATTTCAACAATTCCAGATGACAGCCCTATTAAAGACAGACTATCAAATGCGTTTAATAGTATTGGTAAACTAACACAAGAAGAAATAGAGCAGTTCTATAATACTGGCGATGCCAGCCCAATATTACAAAAAGCGTTTGGTCCACTTGGAGAGCAAATTGAAAAGCAAATCCTTGGACCTATGAAAGAAATGCAGTCTGTAAACGCTAAATTAATTAAAGCTACTGAAGAGAGAAGAAAAGCAGAATTAAAATTAGTAGCCGCACAAAAGAAAGCTATTGACAATCAGATTGAGGCCGCTAAGAATTTAGAGTTCTTCGGTGGTGATAAATTTACACCTGAAAGAGAATTTGCAGCAAGAAGACAGCAAGCTAACTTGTCATTACGAGATGCTGGAGTTGCTGGATTGACAACCGGCAGCGCAAGCGATATTCGCAGGGCTAGCGAAGATGTGTTGAATAGATTTTCTAGACAGCAAGGCGCACAAAATGCAGCAATTTCAAGTAGCGGTGGCACAAGAGGTGCTTTTGGTGACAGGGCTGGCGTAGACGCAGACAGAAGATCTGAACTTAAAGCCGCAAATCAAGCCCTCATTACAATTACCAAACAAGGTATAGAACAAAGAAAACAAGAATTAGAATTAATAAAGAAAAAGAATCAAGCAGAGAAAAGTGCTTTAGATTCGCTTCTTGGTGGGGATGTAGAATCGTTCTTTGATCAAGCTATTGGTGCTGCTGCTGGATCTGCACTTAGAACTGGCGATGCTGCTGCGGCTAGCTTGTTCGGTGCTGGTGCG
>MDTC01049892.1_pt1 | contig 17712 bp, 19 predicted proteins | sample 811181 | NCBI WGS metagenome assembly MDTC01 (sample SAMN05326644, study PRJNA326480) | marine metagenome | isolation source: seawater | place: Pacific Ocean: North | collected 2011 | reverse complement strand
CGTAAGGTCTGGGCTTATCTGATATACAAGTGTTTGGTCATTCGTGAATACGGCAAGACGATTGTTTTCAAACACTCCTAGCCCTTTGATTTCGTCAGCCGTACCGATGATGTTTCCAATGTCGATGTCTGCGGCTTTCAAAACATCTGTAGAGCCGGGGTCTTCGTCTTCGGGGAAAACAAGCTGGTCAACTCTGCTTAAATCAATAACGGTTCTCTTTGCTGGTGCGCCCGAAACAGCAAGACGGCGTTGTATTGAAACGCCAAACGCTGGTCTTGGGTCTGAGCCTGCCTCTACCTTTTTCCAGCTTAGACCATCGTATTTGTACGGCGTGTGGTCTCTGGCAAAAAATATAGCGTTATTGTTGAATATTGTAGATGTGACGATAGAAGATGCTGGGTACGCACCCTCCACATAGTGTGTTCTTGTTCTTACATCTGTTCCCATCTTTGCGGTAACTATCGCTGTTGTCCCGCTTGTTGGCGGGTCAACGGTCACTGTGGGGTCTGTGTCGTAACCATTGCCCTGTGATGTGATTGTTATTTCTGTTAGTTCGCCGTTGGCATCAATAACCGCCGTACCTGTGGCGGTTGATGGTGTAACGCCATCTGCCGTTGGGTCAGAGAATGTTACTGCCGGAGGATTTGCTTGGTCATACCCGCTACCCCTGTTTTCGATTGTCAGGAATATGGTGTTGGAGTTTATGTTCTCATTTACAATCTTGCTACGCTCTGACTGCAAGGCAATGCCAGAGCCTTCTTTCTGCGCCCAAACAGCAAGGTTTCTGCCAAAGAAATTTAGGTGCTTGATTAACTTATCACCTTCTGTTCTTTGTGCGGCACCCGCTTCGCGAACGATTGTACCTCTCCAATCGGAGAAGCCATTCTCGATTTCTACCATGTGTTGTTTCTGGCCTGTATCCAAGGCAGAGATGTCCCGTGACGCATCAATGCCCTGAAAATCTTCATAAGGATAAACCTTTACCCTTACGCCAGACGGTGAGTACGTTGTTGACATTAGTTACCTCTAACAGTGTCGTATGACTTTACCCCTGTCGCCCTGTTGCCAGCACCTCTGTCCCAAGGTGACATTTCTATCTTTGCGTTACCAAACTTACGGTTGTACAAGACACGGTTCATGCCCTTGAAATACATAGGGCCGTAAGCCTCAACCTTTGAAGATTGTTGCTGTACAGCGTAGTGGTACAACAAACCTTGAACCATGATGCTGTCAGGGATGTTTCTGATTTCTGTAGAATGGGTGTAGTAATCCATTTCTATGTTGTCCCAATATGGATGAGAACGTAAATCCTCTATTACCATGTTGGCAAACTCCACAAACATCATCATTACTTCGCCGTCAACAGTGCCGGGGTGCATGTCTCCATATCTACGAAGTGCCTGAAACACTAAGCTCTCAAGGTTTGCGTGTGGAGAGTTTAGGTGAGGCGTAGACGGAGAATGTCTATTCCTGTCTTCTACATTGGCATCCAACCACTCAATGGTGTTTGTTGTGGCTTGGTCAGCCTTTTCTTTTGTGACCGTATCTCTGGGATGTACTGGGCCTACATGGACTTTCCCGTCCGCCATTTCATGCGTTGGCTCTCCAGTAGGCTTTGGCATATCCTTGTTGGAAACACTTCTGGAAGCGTTGCCTGTTGTTGTGCCAGTTGAGCTAGATGATGAGCTTGAAGACGAACTAGAAGATGATGATGAATGATATGACATACTACTCTCCTAAAATTATGCGTTTCTCTATCACAAAGAAGTGAGACATCATCCTGTCTTTCAGGTCATACGGTATGCGCCAGCAGAGGTATTCATGGTCGTCATCCCATGTACCCTTAAACTTTTGGCCAGCAAGCTGTATATCGAACGGCACCATTTCTGGATTTGCGGAGATGAAATACAAGTAGTCTTGGTCAAACTTCTTTTTCTTCTCGCTTTCTTTTTGTCTTGATGCGGCTTCTTTCGCACGGTTGTCCTTGCGGTTGACCGTAACTTTTTTCTTTTCGGTGTTTATGTTCTCTTCAGACATTAAATTCTCCTGATATAAAAAGAGCCGAGGACTTGCCTCGGCTCTAGTATCCGCTTTTTTACGGTACTTTGTCGTCCTTTAGGACACTGCGTTCCAGTTCTTGATAACGTGGTGTACTTTGGAATGTGTCATTTCGAGACCACACTCTGTCATGTACATGTGCTTCACGCCATCGAAGTCGTTGTTCTGGATGTCGCGTACCAGTGAGGTGTCACGACCTTCGAGATAACGATACTTCAGATGTGGCATATCAAGAATGACACACTGCTTTTCCAAGCCAGCTACTTGACGGAACATTGGGTGCATGTACACAAGCAAGTCACCAGCAAATGTGGTGTATCTTGTGAATGACACGCCGTATGCGTTGTCAATCTGGGTTGGTTGCCAACGGTTTTTACCGATTTCCATCAGGTTTGCGATGCAACGTGGGCCAGCGAACATAACTTTTTCGTTGGAACCGAACGCAAAAATTGTCTCGACAAGAAGTCTGTCGAACTCTTTTTCCGTAATGATGTTTGCGTTTGCAAACGCTGAAGCCGCGTCAGAAACATTGGTAATGCTTGCAAGCAAGCCGCCAGTGTAACGAGTTGGAGTAGCGGTTGTGCCGTTTATTTCGTCTCTACGACCAAAGAACATTGCTCGCTCAATATCACCCATGTGAAGTTTTAGGGCTTTGGTGAGTTGCTCTTGCTCTTTGTCACCAGTCCGTAGATAGGTGTTTTGCAGAGTTCCACTAACTGAAATGCTCGTCTTGAAGATTTGAGTATAGTTAAAGTCAGTGGTTGGGTCGAAGCTGATTGGGTCGGGGCTAGTGCCACCTTCTTGGTCAGCATGACCAGCAATAACCAGTTCAGCACCAGAGGCAATAGCCTGACCAGTGTTGGATTGGCCAATACCACGGTCAACAGTAAGTGTGTTGGTTGTAGTATTGTTAGCAGTTACACGCATAACTTCCCCAGTTGACGGTACATAAACTAATGTACCAGCAACGATAAACGCTTCATCATCGTCATTGGTATAACCAACAGATGTTGCGGCGTTTGTAATTGCACCAGAGGTTACGAGTGTGCGGTCTGGAAGCTCATCACGAAAGTGATTGTACTTCGGGTCGTCTGTGCTCTCCGAGCCAGTCATGGCCAAGAGGGCTTGCAACGGTGCAGTACCGTTTGGTTCTAGGAGCGTGAAAAGCTCCCGATAATTGGTGGGGCGGAACTCAGTAGTAAACTGACCAGTCCCACGCAGTCCTTGAATTGCAGTCATAATAATTCTCCCGACTAACAAAGGTTACATGTTTAGGTTAGTAGACTATCTCTCCGCTTATCGACTATCAGCGATTACGCCGAGGTGTTCGTCTTGTGACATAAAAATGAGGCCGTAGCATCTGCCACAGCCTCATTGTAACTATATAAAAATGTGGTTGTCGTCCCTGTTACATCATGTTTCTTTTCTGCATGGCCTGTTCGGCTACAGAATTTATGAATGTTTCGTCTGCACTTGGTGCCGCCTGCTCCCCTCCAGCCGCTGGTGTAGCACCAACTTGGCCAGTGTAAGCCTGCCTGCGAGCCGCCATTTGCCTTAGACGCTCCATCTCTGGGCCGTTTTTGTTGTTAGAGAAGTCAGCCATAACCATGTCTGTAAGGTTGGGGTCGATAAAATCTTCTATGGTATATCCGCGCTCAAACGCAAAGTTGAAGAAGTCCTGTTCATCTGCATCAGGAAGTTGATACTTTTGCTGTGCCACGTTTAGATTGTTTGCGGCTTGCTGTCTTGCGGCCATGTTTTGTTGCATGGCGGCATCTCGTACTTGCTCTGCCGCTTGAACATTCATGTTTCCAGCTTGTCCAGCTATTTGCCCAAGCATCTCTCTAATCTGTGCGTTTTCTTGTTGCAACTGGCTCATTTGCCTAGCCGCATCTTTGTACATAGGCGGTAGAGAAACGGCGTTTTCGTCTTCCCAAGCGGCCATTTGCCTTTCAAGGTCATCCATAGGGATGCCCATCCTATCTGGCGTTGGGTCTACTTGCCCGCCCATTTGAGGGTTCGAGACGAACGCCTGCGATGCCGCACGAAGGAATTGTGCGATTTCGTCACCGTTTACCTCTTGTCCTTGCGCCTGTAGGTTGCCAGCGATTTCGTTGATGAAATCCATAGGTGCTGACATAGGTGCGTATTGGGTTTGATGCTTGTAGTTCAGGTCTTTGTAACGCTTCATAGTCTCACGGACTTGAGTATCCGACATGGTGCGTACATCACCATCGCCAAAATCTACCGTAATGTATGATGCTTCTGATTGCTTATCACCCTCAGTTTTGGGGGAGATAGCCGCCGCCGCCTGTTCCTGTTCAGTTGGGGCTGGTGTTTTTTGGTCTGCGCCCGGTGTCGGTGGTTGTTGAGCCGCCTCTGCTTGAGCCGCCTCTTGTGCCACTTCCTGTTGGACTTGTTGGGTTGTTGCTTCGCCGAGCTTCTGAGCCGCGATTTGTTCTACTAGGTCATTCATATTTTTTTCTCCTGTCAGCCGTAGCGGACTGTTTGCGCAAGCCGTAGCATGCTATTTAGTTTTGGTATTGTTGTACACTTCCTCGGCTTGTAGCACTTCCATTGCCACATCGTTTTCTAGCTTTGAGGCTAGTACGGTCGGTACATCAATGAGTTTTCGAGCGGCCCACATGGCCCCTCGCCTGAAATGCAGTTCCTCCAAGCTCATCTGTGGAGTTTCTGCCAATTTGTTTGCGGCTGTCATTATTTCGTCTTGCATAATTTCTTTAATAAACAACCAGCCATCGTGTTTCTGTACGTCTTGCACCAATTCTAGTGCTTTTTTATTACTTACTTGTGAAAGTTTTGCCATGTTCCCATCGCTATCAATCCGAGGATAAACAAAATTAACCACTGTACAAATGTTCTTGTAGCAGTTCTTTTGATACCACGCCACCCATCTACTAAAACTCGTAGGTCACGAATATCGTTACCAGCCTCCTCGTCATGCAACCCAACCTTGCACAATGCTTCTTTCGCCCCACGCTCCGCCGCCCTAGAAAGCAAAGTTTCTAGTTCGTCTGTAGAGAGTGATGTAAATGTTTCTTTCGCCATGACAGCCTCTAAAACAGAATTGGTTTTGGTGAATACGCCGCTTCGCTGTCATCGTCAGCACTCTGGCTACCACCACCATATCCTTGATAGTAAAGCTCTCCGTCTTCTGTCAAATGAAGCACACCTGTTTCAGTGCTATACCCAACAGGGGCAAAGTCAGTACAATTCTTTTGTATCTTTGATTTTTGCGCCTTACCAGTGTTGAAAATATTTCCTGCGGCACCAGCCCCACCCTGTGCGTTGCCGTTGTACCCGAAGATAAGGCTAAACCCTTCCTCAAACAAAATGCCGGATGTGCTACCAGAGCCAGAGCCAAAGTTTATAAGTTTCTTGGCTGTTGTCGGGAAGGTGTTACCCCAACCATCGTTTGCATCGTATGGTGTTAAGGTGTTGTTTACAATGTGGAAGTTTGAGGAATCCGTTGTACCTCCATTGCCCAACTGTCCGTATCCGTTGTACCCGGCTGTAATAACCTCGCCGTTTACTCGCCTTGAAATGCTATGTTCATAGGCATTGTGGTCTGGTGTGCCTGCAACCTCAGTAATGCAATTATCGCCAGACGCATTGTTGGTGCTGACAATAGCAGGGTTGTAAGCTCCGGCAGTGCCGCCACGAGCTAAGAACCCGTAGTTGTCATTGCCCCAGTTCCATGTGTTACCGTCAATGTCTCTTACCCAGCACTGCCGTGAACCAGTGAAGAGTATCTCTGCAACCTTTTGAGTTACAAGAGTACACTGAGCGGCAACTGTGCTGTTGTTTGTATTGCCTTGTCCATTTGTATTATTACCACCGTAGCCAACGTGCTTTAGCGTTCCATCTTTTTCCAACATCATGGCGTAAGGCGCCCAGCTATCGCTTTGTTCCACTTGTACAACATTAGATGCGTTGACGACTTGCACAAATCTATTTGTTGCCGCAGAACCAGTACCTGTTTGTCCATGTGCGCTATATCCGCAGTGATGTACTGTGCCGTCTGTACACAAAACATATACAGCCGTGTTGTTGCTTTCGTCTGTGAGTTCGTTGCCAAACTCTCTCGCAACTTTGCCGTTTATAGAGTTTGCGGCATCGTTGCTTGCGCAAAACGGAACATACTGGTTTGTTGTGTTTCCTGTGCCAACAACGCCATTACTGTTGTTGCCCCACATCCAAACCTTGCCTGTGGTGTCGATAATGCCAGAAGCGTTGCCGTAGTTACACCAAGTGTTCTTGCCTCTTTGCCTAAATATTTTTACGAAGCCTGTCTCCACTGGTATCAGTGGGTGGCCCATCCCGGAGCCGTGAGCTTGACAAACAATCCGAAGCGTCCCTGTTTCGTTCTCTGAAACACGAAGATATGTATTCGCGCCTGCTGAACCTAATGTTCCTGTTGTGTAAACGCTTGTTGTTAAGCCATCTCCGATGTCTGACCCAGTTGATGCGAGTGCTGTCCATGTTGACCCACTGTCTGTGCTTCTTTCAATTACAATTTGGTGGCCTACATTTGTGCTGTCTGACTGGTCAAACTTATAAATGTTGCCCTTTTTTACGTCTACTGGCCCTGCCGCAAGGCTGTCCAAGACGAAAATATTAGAACCACTGGCGTTTGACACTGTTACAGCAAATGTAACGGTTGTCCTGTGATTATTCCCTAAAGCGTATGTGTCTTCCATAACACCGACAAATCCATGAGGAAATGCGCTTCTAACTGGCTGAGACTTTGCAGAGTTAAGCGTTCCCGTGCCGTGCTGGAAAGAAGCATTGTCTCCCCACCAAGCCATTTCGCCGCCTTGCATAATTACAGCACCTTTTCTGTAGGACTGGTTACAGCGTCCGAAACATAGGTTTGAAACCTTAACTGATGTACGGCTGTCATCAAGAGACCACTCTGGGTTTCCACTGCTTCCTATCCGCAACACGCTATTTGCATCGCCGGGAGCAAGGGAGACAACATTGCTTCCATCGTAATACCAAATGCCGCCGTTTGCGGTGCCAGTGTTTTGACCTATGCCCGTTGTAAATATTTCCCACTTGGTTGCGTCAGTACCCGGCGTTGTGCCTGTGTTAGCGTCAACCAATGAAACGTAGGTATCGTTATTTTGTTTAACGATGTCCTGTTTGTTGTATGTTGTGGCGGCATTATAGGTTCCTCTGTAAGTAAATCCTATAGTGCCTAAATTTATTGTTGGCATAATTGTCTCCTAAAATCTTATCCTGTTTGGGGTACGTTGGTCTTCGTTATCATCGTCTTGCGCTGTTGTGTTGCCCCCATAACCCCAGCCCCAAGCCTGACCCTTGTCATCTAATGCACTTATGTAGCCATAGCCAGTTGCATCATAGCAATACCCGTGCAACACAAAATCGGTAATGTTTGCTGGGCATAAGGCGTAGGTGTGAGCACCTGTTGTGCCGTTGACTGTGCCACTTGTTGTGCCTCCGTTTTGCGTTCCTTCAGCAGTTCCTGTGCCGTAAGTACCACCGTTACCTCTACCCCAAATATACATTTTTCCGTCTGCTTGTCGTACTGCCCAAGTTTCTCCATACCTTGAGCCAAGACCCTGTAGGTCTTGTACGTTGTTTAAGTCTGGCCCCAAATACCCTGTGGTATTAGAATTATGTTCCTGCCAATAGTTGGCGGCTGTGTTTGCATTTGTCGCGCTTCCGGGGCTGTATCCATTATGTTGGATTGTGCCGTCCTTCATCAAAGCAACTGCACTTGCGTAACCACCGTTCTTTGTCATGAGTTTTTTTACATTTGTGTGGAACGGTAAATTTGGATTTATTCTCCAGCCGTAAGACCACCCGTTGGGAAGTGCGTTCCACCCAAGCTGGTTGTTACCATTTCCGATAACATAACATCTGCCGTCTTCAAGTGTCACAGCAATATGTGTGTAATACTGTGTGCCACTAGCCCAGTGACCATCGCTATCATGGCATGCAATGTGTGCAATCTTTACACTGTCAGAACCCCAAGGGTTAAACACTTGATGCCCTGTAGTATTATCTCCGGGAACATACGCCTTTGTTTCAAATGGGTGAAGGTTTCTTGAGTTTGCGCCAGCAGTCAACAAGACATCTTCGGTGTCTATTAAATAGGAAGTCGAATAATACCCGGCGTGAATATAGCATTTTTTAATCGGGCGGTCGGCAGTCCAAGGTATAAGCTGTGGAGCACCTTGGCTGGATGCAGAGGCTATGCCAAAGGAGTTAAACGCTTGTCGGCCCCAAACGTAAACCTTGCCGCTAACACCAAGTGCCATAAAACACTGATAGCCGTTCCAGTTGTAACCGCTCAAGGCCATCTCTTTTATTTCTTCTTGTATTGCGTCACCTTCTCTGTGGCTTATCTGTCTAATCTGTTGGGCAACGGTTGCGCTGGTATTGTTGAACTGCCCACTCCACTGAAAACCTCCGCCGTATAGAATATTGTCTTCGCCCAAGACGAAAATGTGGGCAAGACCTACCCAATGCTTTTTTGCCTTGACGCCGTGTGGCAAAGGAATTGTAAGGCTATCTTTTCTGTTTTCAGAGTTTACATCTTGTGTGCCTGCCGCGTTTTGGCTTACATTTCCAAAAGCCCTAAGACTGCCATCTGTCATTCTGTATGTAGGCACATAATTATTTACATACTCACAGTTGTCTCTTGCTGATGTATGGTCTTGTAAAGACACGACCCTTGTGCCGTTTCTTTCGTTGTTGTGCCTAAACTCTGATATGAAGCCACCGCTACCATCGCCCCTAGACATAAACTCTTGGCCGTCCCGGCCAACAGGGAATGATGTCTGGTTTGCCGCAATCTGGCCTTTTTCTGTAAACTGTATTTGACCTACAGCAAAATCCGTCTTGGTGCCTGTGTCATCTGTAAACACTTGCGTTTTGTCACCCACGCGAACAACGTCACCCTTTTTGTAGGATGCCGTAGTGTCGAAGTGACCTTTCCAACGATTGCCGAGTTTTGAAACGTCTAATATATTCATATCTGCACCACCAATTTGTTGCCGACAACAGACACTTCTGTATTACCGTTACCCAAGAACCAAGTCGCATATATGTCTGGGTCTATATCTACCGCAGTGGTGTCTCGTACTTTGCTGTATAGTTTGTATGACGAACCAGCACCCGCTGGAATAACAAAGGTATTGTAGCTTCTTGTTACCCTGTTGTTTATCAGGTACGGCCTAATAACAGTTGTCCAAGCGTTGTAATAGTTTCCGCTCGTTACAGAGCCGTTAATTATGTTTGCAAAGGCTTGTAAATCATCGTTTGTTGCTACAGGAAAACCATCCATGTCTGCATCGAAATAAGAGTAGGACTGACCACCTGATGTAAATGTGTTGCTCCAAAAACCGTCTACAAGTAACGGGTCTGGGTTTGTATTGAGTATAGGAAACGGCATAGCGTCCACTAAATTTATGTGGCTTTGTACTAGCGCACCGTCAGCAAGTAACTCTTGTAAGCCAACCTCGTTCACTTGCAGTGCGTTGTTTGCCATGCTGAACCCGTAAAATACGTTGCTGTCTGTAAAAGATGTAAGCTCGTAACCTTGCTGTGCGGCGTTGACCGTTAGAAACTTGCCTGCTTGTCCAGCAAGTTGCGTAGCGGTCGCTGGCACTTTACCTGTGCCGCCAGACACTGCAACAAATGACGTACTTGTATCTGGTACTGCGCCAGACGTATGGTTGGCTGTCACCAAATACAGGCTGTCGTTAAACGTAAACAGGTCATGTATCAGATAGTTAAAGCCAACTTGGTATGCGCCCGTAGGTCTGAAGAATGTACCGTCTGGTACATCCACATACCCGGTGTTTGTGCCTACAAAGTTACCGATACGAACCTGTAACTTGTATGTTGCTGTATTTATTCTGAATTGAAAGATGTTTGGGTTTACATTTCCCTGTACATCAAACAGTTCTCCAAGCAAATCTTGAAGGTTACGACCACCTATCTCTGCATTTTCGAGATATGTGTCGAGAACATGGCTTCCTGTATTTGTACTTTCAAAGCGTAACTGTTCGCCTGATGGACGGGTAATGGCCATTATTCTATGCCCTCTTCTTTCATGAACCTCGCTAATTTTGCCCTAGTTATAACGTATTTGTCGTCCTCAACATACCGGGCTTCGAGGTCAGCTATTCGTCTTGAGACACCATCTACCTGTCCTGAACAGTTGCAAGACGAAGGTTTTGGGGCTGGTATCTCAGCAATAGCTTCTTTTATAAGAGCCTTTATGTAATTTTTTTCATGTGCGTTAAAACCTGTAAGTGGTTCTAACTGATATGCTTTTTGCTGTGGCATTACTGCGCCTCCCTCATTGGCACAACATTTCCTGCCTGCGCCTGTTGCATTAACTGTTCTTGCGGTACAACGCTCGCTCCCCTAGCTTTCTCTGCCATAGCCATTTGCTGTGATGGTGATGGCCCTTGCTGTTGCATCTGTTCCTGAGAAACCTTGTACTGTTCAATGTCGCTAACACCCATCGCACGAATGGCTTCTTCAAGAATTTTGCCTGTGTTGTATTCCATGTTTAGACCTGTCTGACCCATGACTTGTAGCATGTTCATCCATGTCTCTGCGTTTCGTGTTGGTTCTACAGGGAGCGTGCCATCAATTACCAAGTAATCAATATCGCCCTGTATCATGCTGGTATCAAAGTCGATATAGCCGTCACTGGCCATAGCCTGAAGCTGTCCACCAGCACCGTCTGTGTCAATTTTCAAGCTACCCTCAACATTGAGCGCATCTTGTAGGTTGGCAACCATCATGCGAACCATAGGACGTATAGCCGTGGCAGACATGATGCGGGCAATAACACCCAGACGTTGTGAACCCAACTGAGTTAGTCTTTGTATTTCTGTCGCTGTACGAACACCATCGGCAGTTGGGACACCTTGCTGGGCATCTGACGCGGCACTAACACGCTGTTTCAAATCAGACATCGCGCCAATATCTTGCCAATGGCCACGAGTTACGTCTGGTATCTCAGCGATAAATACACCGTCTCCCGGTTTAGCACCCGGCATGGTACGAACAACGCCCCACGGGTTTCTATCAATTAGGTCTGGCACGGAGACCTGAGTGGGGTCAACGAAGACCAAATTATTAAGGGCGGCTTGTACGTTATCTATACGAGAGCGTAGCAACCATGTGCTGATTTCGTGTAGAGGCAGTAACAGGTCATACAGCGATTGGCTGTAAGTCTTGTGGCTGTCTTGGAAAAGTCCACCTATAACGACCGGGAACTGCTGACCGTATGGATTAAGCTGGCAACGTATAACTGCTTCTTCGTCTAAGATTGTCACACACATCCAGATTTGTTCGACCGAGGGAACTCCTATCTCATAGCCCTGAAACCTCACCCACATCTCATCAATAGTCCGGGACTGGTCGAGAGTGAAGTGAAATCCGTTTTCGTTCCCGCGAGGGTCTTCTGGGTTTATGGACAGTCCACGGCCCTCTTCCTTCCAATACTTGTGAGAAAGCCAGCCACTGGACTTGTTTGCCTTTCGTCTTAGCCCCGGATACTTGGAAAGTTTCGGGTACATACCGCTGGACAAAAGAGCGTTCGTGGAAACGTAGTCTGTAAAAATAATAAATTGCATTTGTTCCCAGTCACCCCATGAACATCGTGGGTCTGGAAAACATTTTCTTGGGTCAAAGTTTACAATCCTTGATGTGTTTGCGTTTACGTCCCACACAATTTTTGTGGGGGCAAAACCATACCTGATGCTGTCCAATAACAGTTGAGCAAGACGAGCTTCGCCCGCTGTTCGTCTCATGTGCTGGTGCAGTAGGCGTTCAAGAATTAACGAAGACTTACGGGACTTTCTGTTCAGACCCTCAAGCTGAAACATAGGGTTACGGCCTGCTAACGCCGCCATTTGATATGTAAGTACTGTGTCTGCGATTGCGCGGGTATCAGCGATGACCGCTTTTTCTCTAAATTTTGTAGTGTCTGCCGGAACCCATACATCATGCGCACGGTCAGCGTCCCGCCAATGGTCGTATCGGCGAGAAATGCTATGCCATGACATTTGGGAAGCCGCCCGAACATAGTCGATGAGCTTGCGCTCTTGGTCTTCGGTCAGCATGTCCGAGATGTCTTCATACGCAGTTATCGGCCCCATCAGGTTAGATAGGTCAACAACAACGTCCGTTTTGTCTAAACTTGTATCTTTATACCACATGACATAATAATCCTAGAAAGTAAGCTGGTTGTCGTCCTATAGCTCGCCCCAGTTCGTAAATCTCTTGTCACGAGACTTTGACAAACTATCTGTCCATTCAGACTGCAAGGACGCGGCCTGACCGAATGGTTCAAATTGTGAGTAAAGGCTGTCAGAAAGTTCAATCGGAGAGTTAATCATGGATAGGTTTGCTCCACCCATACGGCTTATTGCATCAAGACCCATAGACAATGCGTCTATCTGGTCATCATGCTTTCCCGAAGGAAAGGATTGTGTTTCTTCCATAAAAGTATCTAGCCAAGGGGCGTTCTTTGGCAAGTGAACTCTTCCGCCTTCTATCATTGGCGTGACCGCGTTGAGGCGAGAAACCTTGTCCGTGCTTACCTTGTACGGGATAACAGCCATCCCAGACTGGCTTTTTAATTCTTGTATAAGCGATTGGCCTGAAGCCTTATCTTCAACGTAAAATCCACGAAGTCCTCTTCCTCTCCATTTGCCGTTGATACCTATGCAGGCTCTTTTCAGTTCAGGAAAGTCCATTTTATCCCGGCGTATATCCATAATGTATATATCACCAGCGTTATCCATGCCTATAGTCATCAAGACGGAGTAGTCAGCCTGCTCAGTTTTCTTGAAGGCTGTGTCCGCGCTTATGATAAGCGTGGTTACGTTCACATCTTCTGGGTCGTAAGTTCTCCACCAAGACGATTTGATTAGGTTGCCGCCTGCTACATACGGTGATTGCTGGTAAAGGCTGGCGAACTCACGAGGGTCTAGCCGTTCTCTTTTCTTGAGTTCATCAAGGGGGAAACGCTCTGGCCAGAGAGCTTCTTCGCTTTCTTCATTGTAGTGTCTTTTTGATGGGGCGACTTTGCTGAGTTCACCCTGCGGAATGAAGCGCGGGTCATCTTCTGGGAGAGAAGCCACGGATATTTTGACATTGCTTTTTACCCTCTGTATTGCTGGGAAGTCTATATGCTTCCACATTCCTTCTTTCCAATCCTCTGTCTCCATGAGACGGCCTGCTACATCATCTGGATGCCAGCGGGTTAGGATAACAATTTCCAGTGGCGGAGTTCCGTCTGGCTCAGGTTGTTTACGAGTTGTAAGAGCCGATACATAGTACGACCAAGTTTTGTTACGCTGGGTGGCACTGTCAGCTTCCTCACGGGCTTTGATAGGGTCATCAAGTATGAGCAGAGTAGCCGCACGCCCCGTAGTGGAACCGCCAATGCCAGTAGCAAAATAAGTGCCGTTAAGGCTAGTACGCCAGTCATCAACTGCTCGGCTTTCTTCTGACATTTGGAAATCATCGAACGCCTGAGTAACGATAGGTTCACGAGCCAAATCGCGTACTTGGCGACCAAAAGTCTTTGCCAAGTCCTGATTGTACGAGGTGCTGAGGACATTTCGGACAGGCTTTTTCGCCAGATAGTAGACAGGGAAGTGGATAGTCGCGATAAAAGACTTGGCGTGTCTGGGGGGCATAGTGATAAGTAGTCTTCGTACACCGAGTTCGTCTTTTTCGAGTGCATCTAGTGTCTCCATTAGTTCAATTTGAAAGGGTGCAAATTCAAAGTCAGGGTTCATAGCCCTAACAAAATCAGGAAAGCTGTTTCTCGCCTTCTTTAATTTCAACAAGTATCTCGCCGCTTCGGCTCTCGTCACTTTCATCGTGTTCAATCTCCTCAGATTTGGCGGCTATCTCTTCTAGTTCCGCTATGCTCAGTTCGTGTACGTCCTTCGTCTCGACCGAGTGCTGGTTAAAACTGTGATGCAAGTCCGGCATTACTTTGTTTAGCATCATGCCAAACAGCCGAACCTGTTGATTGTCCCACTTCCGCGAGCCGTCAAGCACTTCGCGTACTTGTGGGATATTGTTTCTTACCACATCTAGTACGCTTCGTCTTACGCGGTCTATCTCAACTGGCGTTACAGCGGGCAAGCCGCCGGAGCCTTTTGTTGGGTGAGGGTGTTTACGAACTGCGGGCATTGTATCTCCTGTGGTACAGCGTTTTCAAAATTTGGTGCGAAAATTTGGTTGGCTGGATGACATGTAAACGCACGCGGTCGCCGGGTCGCACCCCACCCCGCCCGTCACACTGCCTTGCAGTGTCGCAAACCGGCCTGACCCAACGACAAGTCGTTGATTTTGAACGATTTTGTTGTCCCATTGAGGGACAATCGGCTTCGTCTTGGCAACAAATCTTCGATTTGCAGTGGCAAAGCGGCTTTCAATGGGGGTTCTTCTTGCCATGACCAATCATATCAGACACTTAGCTTGGCCATCGTCCCGTACCTCTCAGAGAGAGGGGGAGTGCTATTTAGGTCGGCTGTTGCTTCGGCAGTCAGCCGGAAATCAACCGTGCATCAGAAGGAGATACCCATGACAGCACTCACATCACTCGTGGCCAAAGAACTCATCGCGAAAGCTGAGGAGGCCAAGACCGTTGCCGACATCGACCCAATCATCGCCGTGTTCGAGGCACGCCTCGCGAAGGCGAAGACCACCACGCACTCACGCAAGGGGAAGCCCTTGTCCAAGGCGTTCAAGGACGGCAAGGTCGGGAAGATTACCGCGAACATCGCGAAGGTGAACGCACTCAAGACCGCGCTTGCACCGAAGCCGAAGGCTTCCAAGGCCAAGGCTTCCGAGGAAGCATCGCTGGTCGCCTTCGAGGCGAAGCTCAAGGCGCTCAAGCCTGCCGAGCGCAAGGCCATCATGGCTCTGCTCGGCTAATCGCCCACAACCCCAAGCCCTCATCGCGCAAGCGATGGGGGCTTTTTTTGTGCATATCTGCTAGGAGGATTTACGCATGACCGCAACGAAACAACAACTCATCTCGATGTCAAATCACGACATCGCCAATCACTTCTACTCGCAAATCATGCACGCGAAGACGAAGCAAACCAAGGACGGTCTCGTGTATGACAACGATGCAGAACACATCAACATTCCTGAGATTGTGTACTACATCACACATCACGCAATCCTTGACCAAACACCAATCGGTACGGAGGAATAATGCCAAAGCCACAATCGACTGCTCACATGACAGTCGCATACGACTTCGTGGATATACGAAACAACAATCGTTATCTTCGCGAGGAACTCGGCAGGACACCACGCACAAGCAAGCGCGACATCAAGCAAATTGCAAACCGTGGCGACCGCCGTCAAGCCAAGCGTGAATTGCTCGCATGGCTACGCTAACAACAACCCCTCACACGCAAGTGTGGGGGGTTTTTTTGTGTCTGTCTACAAGACAACACTTGCATCGGTGTAACATCAGTGTTACATCAGTATCACACACGGTACAAAGGAGGTCTATATGCCGTTAGTCAAACCATATCACGATGACGCGAGCAAGGCTCGCAACATGGTGCTTTTCGCTGACTTGCAGAGGGTCACGGTCAGAACAATCTCTGCGACAGTGTTGGCGCGATTGCTCAAGATGCACCGCCAATACATGAACAACTTCGCCAAGCGCAATCAGAAGTTCCACGATGCCAAGCAGTTCTTCAAGGACATCGAGGCTGATTACGCTTTCTCGCCCGATGGGGTGCAGATGTGGTCGCTAAACTTCCACGACAACATCCCATGCGTGTACTGGGTCGAGGAAAATGCCACTGGTCACGCCAAGTGTGAGATGAGGTTGATGCCGTCATGAGTAGGCGCAGATACACCTATCGCAGGCTTACGGACGAAGAGGCTTCTCGTCTGTACGGTCGTAAACACTGGGCGCAAGTTCTCGCTACGGTTCTCGGCTACACGGTGCTTGGATTGCTTGGCTACCTCATGTTCATGCTCATCTTCATGAACGTAATCACGGGGTGTGGGCAAGCTGAGTACTACGCCGATGGCACATGGGAGACTGGCACATGCCATCCCGAATGGCTGTTTTTCAACTACGAAGTCACGAGAGGAACGTGGAAATGAATATCAAGAAACTTTTCGGCCTCGAACAATTCGAGCAAGACGAAGGCAAGATGGACGAGTTTATGTCCTACGTTGGTTTCAAGCCAACGAACGTGCGCAAGAACGCTATGAGCGTTATCACTGAGGTTGGCTTCTCAAAGTTTGCAGACTTCAAGTCTGAGGACGAAGCCTATGCCGCGCATACTTGCGCAAAAATGGTAGCCGCGATAGCCGCGCTGATGAGCGAGGGGCATGAAGGGTTCGAGGCTATCTTGCGTCAGAAGATGCAACAACTCGAAGAGCAAGCGCATGATGCCTCACGAGATTAAGCGGTACTTCGCGGAAGCCGTTATCTTGGTCATTCTAGTCTTGGCAATGTGTCCTTGCTACGAGTGACCCCTTCGCGTCTCTATCTCTCAGAGAGAGATAGGAGAGCTTAACTGAAACCAAAACCAAAACGGAAAGGAGGTAGCATGAATTGCTACGATTTACTCAAGCGCATCATGGATGCAAGCCGGATGACGGCGGATGCCAAACGCACTGCGTTGAAAGCCTTGGTATCCGAAGTCATGTGGCACTTCCCCGATGGCAAAGTCACCGAGGCTGACGCCCGTTGGCAAGAGGCTTGGGGGCAGACGTTCAACCGCAGTGTTGACGACATGAACCCCAACGCAATCGCTGGGTTTCTCATACACTCAGCAGTACGCTGTGTCACGCACGGCGTAGACTTCGACACCGCCATCTCATGCGAAATGGAATACATTTCGAGATGCCAAACCAACGGTGACTTGACCGTTGTTCGCGGTGGCAAGGTGGGCAAGTTCTACCCACGCAAATACACTGACATTCTCAAGAGGGATGTCACACACATCACCCATGAGTTTGGCACTGGCATGACCTTGACCGAACTCAAGGAACACACACTCATCACAGGAAGAATGAAGGGAGACCCTATGGACGAGTTCAATCCAACCGATGTGCTTTCGCAAGCACTCAAACTAGCGACAATGGCTGTCGAGCGCGACCCTTACGGTTCGGCCAAAGATATGCTCGACCGCACCGAAGACATGCTCACCTCACTGTGTGACGAGCATGGCCTCAATGCCAAGCAACGTGTCAGCGCACGAGCCGCGTTTGACCTTGTTGCTGACGACATCGCCAATGGCTCTGGCGAGTACGCAATGGACGAAATCAAATCAAGGGACATTGATGTACCCTCGGAGATTGCCATGAAGATACTCGGCGAGGCTGAGGCTGATGCTGACGTTCCTGCACCGACCAAGACGATTGAGGTGCCGGACATCGACACGAGTGTTGAGACGGCCATCAACGCACTGCTCACGCAAGCCACCAAGGGCAAGATGGGTGATGTGAAGAAGATGCTCACCGACTTGTCCGTGGCACAAACCTTGGCCAAGAAACTTGAGGACGAGGTATCTGTGCTGAAGTCACGGGCGATGACTGTGCCAGTGATGACTGCCAGTGCTGATGTCGAAGTCGATG
>MDTC01058495.1_pt1 | contig 17714 bp, 24 predicted proteins | sample 811181 | NCBI WGS metagenome assembly MDTC01 (sample SAMN05326644, study PRJNA326480) | marine metagenome | isolation source: seawater | place: Pacific Ocean: North | collected 2011 | reverse complement strand
GCTCTACCTGTTCTACGAGCAGCTCTACCTGTTCTACGAGCAGCTCTACCTGTTCTACGAGCAGCTCTACGGGCAGTTCTACGGGCAGCTCTACCTGTTCTACGAGCAGCTCTACCTGTTCTACGGGCAGCTCTACGGGCAGCTCTACCTGATCTACGGGAAGCTCTTCCAGTCCTTCTTCTAGATCTTCTAACCATTTTATTATAATATAATATTTTAAATTTAATTAATTTTTTTTAGATTTAATAATGTTTCTCTTAATTCTTCAATTGTTGGAATGAAATCATTATTAAATTTTTGTTTATGTTTATTTTTTTGAATAATTGTTTTTTTTAATGAAACATTTTTTAATTGTTCTGCTGTAATTCTATCTAAACTTATTTTTTGTTTTACTGCTTCTTTTGATATACCAAATTTTAACATTTTATCATATTTATTAAGAAGAGGAGGTGGAGGAGGTGGAGGAGGTGGAGGAGGTGGAGGAGGTGGTATTTTCTTATTTAATTGTGAATTATCATCATCATCATCATCAAGAAATGAATAAATATTGAATGATAATGGAATATTTATTTTTGATTGAAGAATATGCCATTGAAACCATATATTATCATTCATTAACCATAAACCTGATAAATGAATTAGAAATGTTCCATAAGTTTTTGGTAAATCTTTATTATAAATATTTTTATTTTGATCAAAAAAAAGACAATCATTATTTAATTTAAAACGCATCCATTGTGAAGAATTACTTTTTTTTATGAATTTTTCTGTTTTATAATCTAAAAAATGATTTTTAATTTTTTTATAAAATAAGTTTAAATTTTGAATAAAAAATTTTATTTCTTTATTATTTTCAATATTTTGAAATGATAAATCTAAATATTTACGATGATTAGAAAATGTTTGAATTCCAAAAGGAATAAATAATAAAGGAGATTGAATAATTAATTGATTATTATCATATAAAATTGGATAAAAAGAAAATTCATTTGAGAATTTTTGTTTTTTTTTTATTTTAATTTTATCTAATTTAATTTTTAATTTTTTATGATTCAAAATCATTTAAAATAACAATATTTATTATTAATTAATATTTAAATAATGAATAATGATGATGAAGAAGAAGAAGAAAAAATATGTTCTATTTGTGGTGATGAATTAGAAAAAGAATATCCTATTAAATTAAAATGTAATCATCAATTTCATTATGAATGTATTTTATTAACATTTAAAAATTTTAAAAATTTAGAATGTCCTTATTGTCGTAATACATCTGATTATTTACCAATAGTAAATGGATTAAAAAAAGCGATACCTAATATTCATTATAATTTTGCATATGATGAAAAACCAAAACTTGAAAATAAAAAATGTAATTCTATTTTAAAAAGAGGAAAGAATAAAGGAAATGAATGTGGTAGAAATTGTAAATTAGGATATTATCAATGTAGAATTCATTTTAATAAATAAATTAATATTTTATTCAATAACTTTTGAAACAACAATACCACCAAATCTTGCTTCATCTGCATAACATTTAATATTATTTACATAACATTCATGAATTTCTCCACGATATTGATTATCAACAATAGAAACAAATCCACCCGAATAATCAATATTGAAAAATTTTATTGATTTTCCATTTTCTGTAACACATAATTTAGTACAATTATGACAAATTTTATTTGGATATCTTTTGGTTGTTAATGATGGTTGATCACAAATAGGACACTTTATATTTTCCATTTATTTATAATTTATAAAAATAATCAAATTTTAATTTATATATATTAATCTTTAATACGATTAATTAAATCTTCTTTTTTACCATCTGGATTCACACCTTTTTTATGTGCTAATCTTTGTAATTGTTTTTTTGTTAATCTTAATAATTGTTTTTTTGTTTTTCTCAAATCGGAAGATGAGTGAGAACTTCTTGGATTTGATGAATTTGAATTATTGGCAATTCTTCTTGCGATATCACCTTTTTGTCCGGAACTATCAAGTCCTTTTTTATTTGCCATCCTTACAAGTTGTGGTTTTGTTAAACGAATAAGGTTTTTATATGATTTTTTATAATATCTTGATGAAGATGAATGAAAACTTTTTGATTTTCTTTTTGATTTTCTTTTCGTTTTGGGACCTAAATATTCTCCAAATTGGTCAACAACATTTTGAAAGAAACCAGGGTCTGATGGTTCTGATTTTACGGGAGACCAATCGGATGGAGGTGTTTTTTTATCAAGAATTTTTCCTAATTTTTTTGCTGTTCTTTTTTCTGCAGAGGTAGTTTTATTTAATTTTTTTGTTTTTTTATTTCTTCGCGCCATACCCACAGTCGCATTAACAATATTTGAAGATGAATTAAGATCAGTTTCAGTATCATTATCATCTAAATGATCTATTAATTGTTGTCTAGTCCATTTAGAATAAGGAGGACATAATCGTTTATGTTTTTTACCAACTTTTCTTCTTAATTCATCAATACTTAAATTATCTAATGAAGAAGACATATTATTTATTAATATATAATATTTAAATTTGAAAAAAATATTATATAATTTAAAAAAAATGAAATGGAACAATGTCCTATATGTTTAGAAACGATTAAAGAATCAAAAAAAAAAGATAAAATAAAAATAAAATTAAGTTGTAATCATGAATTACATTTTTGTTGTTTTCGTGATTTAATTTATCATAAAAATAATAATTATTTTATTGAATGTCCTATTTGTCGTAAAAATAATACAATGATCCCAAAATTATATAATAATCCAAGTGATAATATTGAAATATTATGTTCTTCAAAATTAAATTCTATGAAATGTCTACATAAAATTAATGGAAAAAGATGTCAAAGAAAACCTTCATTATTAAATTATGGTTATTGTTATCAACATCATAAAGATATCTTAAAAAAAGAAAAACATAATTTAATGTTTGATTTTATGAATCTAATATTATTACAAAGAAATAATATGATTAAAAAAATTTATACTTTTGATATTGGAAAAAAATTAATTATTCATCAATGTAATGAAAATTCAACAATTGATGAATTAATGTATTATTTCTATCGTTTTATTAATTTACATGAAATATTTAATTTTGATAAAAATATATATCATCAAATGTATGATTATTATCATTTAGAAAAACCATCACAAGAATGGGTTCAATATTGTCTTGATAATAAAACTATTTTATAATAATAATCCTATCATAATTGAGAATCCTAATAATTGTAAAAAAGTAGGTTTCGGATTAACACCCGAAAATAATTGAGGCATAATATAAGGCCAAACATAATAAGCTACGACATAAATAAATAATAAACGAAATAATAAAACTTTAAACATGATTTGATATAATTCATTTTTTTGTTCCTTTGATAATTTAGAAGTTGTAACATTCGTAAAATTTTCAACAAAAGTCATAATTATTTATTATTGTGTAATATTTTTTTTAAGATTATTTAATCGTTCATAAAATAAACTAATTTGTTTAAATTCATCAACACGAAATGCCCCCCTCTGAGAACATAATTGTAAAATATTAATCATTGATTGAATATCATCATTTGTTAAATTATTATTGTTATTATTATTAATTTTCATTTCAACATTTGATTGTTTTTCTTCGGGAATAGGATCCATTTCTAATTAAATTAATGTAATTTTTTAAATATTTTAAATAGTATATGATTTCAAAATATATTTGTAATTGGATTCAACAATTATTTTATTTCTGGTTAATTTTTGGATATTATTTCAATAATAAGATTATTTTAACATATATTAATCCTTATTATCTTATAATATTTCAGATATTTGCACAATTCTTTCTCTATGGATATTTAATTTATTCAAAAAAATTTAAATATGATAAAGATAATGATAATTATAGTTATCATATATCAAATTTATTATTTCATATTTTACCATTAATTATAATGATAAATATTCAAAAAACACAAACAAAATATGCATTTGAAACAATGATAATATTAATTTTATCATATATTATTTATATGAAATTAATTAATCAATCAATTTATGAATTATATTTTGAAAATAATATAGTACAATCTTGGAAAGAAATGAAAGAAATATGTATTAAAAATAAAAATAGTAAAGATTTAAATTGTTTGGTTGTAAATATGTTTAAAAGATAAATTAGAATTAAATAATATTATGTTTCATTGTATTAAAAAAAAATATGAATGTCCTTATTGTTTTTTCACATTTGATTCAAAAAAAGAATTAAAAATTCATAAACGAGAATGTTTATTTTATGAAAAAAATGAAATTACAGAAATCCCAAATATTTTATTTTTAAAAAAAGAAAATATTCCCAAATTAAAACCACCTCCTCACAAATAATTTTTTATAATTTATGAATATTTACATTTGATTGTTCTAAAAATTGTTGACATAAACGATCATTTTTATAATCATTTAAATATTTAATTTCTTGAATACCAGATGCAATTAATAATTTAGTACAATTAATACAAGGATAATGTGTAATATATGCAGTACAACCATTTAATGAGACACCTCTTTTTGAGGCATCAGCAATTGCGTTTTGTTCTGCGTGAACTGTAGATTGTTCGTGATTATTAATTACAATTGATTCATGAGGTAATCCAGGTAAATGACCATTATATCCAGAACTAATAACTCTTCTATCTTTTACAAGAATACAACCAACATTTAAACGATTACAAGAAGATCTATTTGAAATTAATAAACATAAACTCATAAAATAGTCATCCCAATTTAACCTTGTTTTATGGTTATTAAGTAAAGATTGTAATTCTATGATAAAATCCATTTTAAATTTGATTATAAATTGTAATTAAAATTAGTTTAAATAATTTAATGAATAATTCTGAATCATCAGAAAATAGAATAAAAATTTTAAAAGAAGTAAATCAAAGACTATATGATGACCTTTATTATTTAGAAAATATTGTTAAAAAAAAGAAAGAAATGGTTGAACGAAATGTTAAAGAAATACAATCATTATGTAATCACGATTATGAACGCGAAGTAGAATACGGTGAAAGGACAAGATATTGTTGTCGTAAATGTAATCATTGGTATTAAATTATTTTATAATGAATTTGAAATTGATGTTCTTCTTATCCAATCATAATTATTTTTTTCATTCGCACGAATCACAACACCTGGTGCTTGATAAGGTTCATTCGGATAAGGATTTGAACTTGAATTATGCATTACATATTTATTATCTGTTGAAATTGGAATAGATCTTGAATCCCAATTAAATGAATTTTTTTTACCAAACATTGGTGAATGAGAATGAGGAGTATTAACTGGTAAATAATTTTCGGATAATTGACCTATTGTAAATGTATTTGTGGTATCTGTTGTATATGAATTACGATCTAATTTGATAAGATTATAATTTTGATCATAATGATTATCTAATAATTTTTGAACATCTTCATCAAACATATTATATTTTGTTAAAATTCCTTGATAATTCCATCTTACATCATATTTATTTAATAAATTATTAAGAGAACTATGATCTATATCAATATAATTAAGATAAATAGTATCATTAATAGATGTAAAATCTAAGACTAATTTAATTGAATAATAATTTTTCACATCATAAATATCTGCATTGACAATACAACGGAAATCACCATATTTATCTTTCATAATATAAACATTATCAATTTCTTTGATATAAAATTCATAATTAGATATATGATTAATACTTAATAAAATTTTTTTAATAAATTGAATTATTTTTTCATTTAAATTGGAATCAATTGTTTGTTTTGTTAAACTCCATTTTTCTTTTATATCTTTTAAGACAACTTTACTTGATAATGAAATATTACTTAATAAATGAAATAAATTATGTTCTGGTTTAACAAAAGAATTATTTTCATATTTATTTTCAGAGAAATGACTTAATTTATAAAATGTCAAAAGGAAAACTAAGATAACTAAAATAATTACTGATTTATCCATATTATTATAATTAATATTATATTTTAATTAGATTAAATTATAATATTAATATCTATTTTTTTATTATTATGAATAATGATTCTATAATTGAAAAGGATTCTATAATTGAAAAGGATTCTATAATTGAAAAGGATTATATTAAAAATAATTTAATATCTTATTTAGGAAATAAGAGAAGGTTAATTCGTCATATTAATGATACAATTATTGAATTAAAATTAAAATTAAATAAAAATGAAAATATAAAAATATTTGATGGATTTTCTGGAAGTGGTGTTGTTTCAAAATTATTAAAATATCATTGTAATGATTTATATAGTAATGATATTGAAAAATATTCATATATTATTAATGATTGTTATTTATCAAATCCAACATCAAAAGAAATCAAAAAAATTAATAAATATATTGATGAATGTAATCATTTAGATTATAATTATTCTGGTATTATTATTAATGAATATTGTCCTATAGATGAAAATAATATAAAAATGGATGATCGTGTTTTTTATACAAGAGAAAATGGATATATTATTGATACAATTCGAAATAAAATTAATTCATATCCTAAGAAATATCAAAAATATTTAATTGCATCATTATTAGTTAAATCATCAATTCACGTAAATACATCTGGAGTATTTCGTGGTTTTCATAAAAATAAACATACAAAAATAGGTTGTTATGGTGGTACAGAACAAAATGATTTAAAAAGAATTAAAGGAAAAATTAGATTAGATTATCCTATTTTTTCAGATCAAACACATCAATGTAAAATTAATTTATACAATGAAGATGTTAATGAATTAATCAAAAAATTACCAAAAATGGATATTGTTTATTATGATCCTCCTTATAATGATACACCTTATGGATCAAATTATCATATGTTAAATACAATTTTAGAAAATAAGATTGAAGGTAATATTAGTAAAGTTGTTGGTATTCCTGAAAATTGGAAAAGATCAAATTATAATAAAAGAAAAAAAATATATTCATCAATTTATGATTTATTAAAAAATACAAAATCAATTTATATTATTTTATCATATAATAGTGATGGATTATTATCTGAAAATGATTTATATGAAATATTTTCAGATTTAAATTATAACTATATTAAAAAAGAAATTGATTATACTGTTTTTAGAGGATGTAAAAACATACAAAATAGAGATAAAGATATTAAAGAATATTTATTTATTCTCTCTGAACAATAACAAATTCAGCAATAAAACGGTTTGGTTTAGTATTAGATGGAGTATGAAATGGTGATGCATAAACAATAGGTTTAGTAGGATCTGAAAAATTAGTAGTACCACTATGTTTTGTACCCATATCTGTAATATTACCTGATATTTCTGAGATTCTTGTTGGATTCATACTACATATATAATTTAATTTTTTACCTTTATGTGTTGTTGAGTGATGTTTAGCAGTATCACTATCAAGTGGTGTATCATTGGGGATATAAATAGTATTATTTATATTAGTAGAAACAATATCATTTCCATCTACTGTAATTGTTTCTAATATATTTGTTGCAATTTTTGATTGAATTTTAAATTCATTAATTTTTAATCTAAATCCCATATTTTTTGAAGTATTTTCTGATTTGTAGTCAGGTTTTGATATTGCTCCAACTGTTGTAATTGAATCTAAATAAATATCTGATAATTTATCAATGATTAGTGGTTCAGGCAATATTAAATTAAAATCCTTTAATTTTGTTCCACCATTACTAATAACATCTAAGAGTAATAATTGTTTTTTAGTTCTATTATTTTGGAAACCTGTATTTTCAAAATAAGTTTGATTTGGATTCATTGGATAATTTTGTTCCATTTTATTATTTAATATAAAAAAATAAAATAATTTCTAAATATAAATGGATCTTATTAAAAAAGAAGAAAAATTAATTCAATTAAGTGAAAATAATAATTTTTTAGATGAATTAAATTATCGTATAGATAATGATAATCATTTAGATATTGATGTTATAGATATTAATCGTGAGAATAATATTAAATTTTTAATGATTATATTTATGATATTTTTATTAATAGGATGTAAAAAAAATAATATATTTTAATAGAATGATACAATACCTTTTATTTTTAATAATTATTTACGTTTATTTTATGAAAGATAAAATTGAAGGGATGATTAATGAATATCAATTTTTCCATTGTTCGGATCGTAAAGGGCATCCAGGGACATATTACCGTAAGGTATTTAATCATGTAGAACATGAAAGAGATGGATTTTATTCTGATTTATTGGATGTTGTTGAAGATGAACAAAATACTGGTGAAATATCAAGATTATATCAAACACCAATATGTATGAAAGTTTATGATTATGAAAAAGATTATTTTAATGATAATTTAATAGTTGATAGTAGTAATAATAATTTTAAATCTGAATTTCATCCATTAGAAGATATAAATGATTTTGATGAAAGTTATGATTATAATGAAATTGAATATAAAGGGGAAGAAAAAAATATTTTATTACGAGAGAAATTAAGATTAGATAAATTTATTTCAAAAAGGAATTATGAGGATTAATTAAAATAAAGTGAAAACATTGAATAAAAAAGAAATAATGAATATAATTCTTGAATATCTTTTTTTGAATCAAGATATGTTTTATTTTTATTAAAAATTTTACAATAATCTTGATATGATAAATCTTCACCTACATACCAATCAGATAATTCTAAATAAGGAATTGAGAATTGTTGAATTAAAGTTTTATATTTTTTTTTCATTAGAAGATAATGTTTATTATTTTCTTGAATTAGATTTAATAATTGATAAGAATTTGGATCATTTGATAAAAAAGTTTTTTCAATGGAATTATTTAATTTAATTTCTTCTGATTTAAGATCATTTGATAATTTATTTAATTTATTTTGTAATTTTTCATAATTCATTATTTATATTCTAATAATAAAAAGATAAAAAAATAATATAAAATGCGTTAATAAGAAAAAAAATAATTAATATTAATTAATAAAATGACTGAATTTAAATTAGTAACTGTTGAAAATTTCCATGAATATGTTCCAAAATATATTACTGATAATAAAATAATTATTTCTGATTATGATGATGTTACTGATGTTGTATTAAGAATGATTCGTGCAAAATATTTTTTTAATTTTGATAAGAATATTTTAAGAGGATTTATGGAGGATTTAGCATATATGTTTAGTCCTGATGATGATTTAAATAAGGATCGTGTTTTATCAATGTTAGAATCAAGTGATGATGAAGATGATATTGATATTGATATTCATCATGATGAATGTAATATTGAGGAAATTGTTGAATAATTTCTTAATAATTTCCGATATTTAATACCACCTTGAAAGGTATTACATAATGAGGGTGGTAAATATTCTATATTTAATAATAATTTTTTTTTTAATTGATAATTTTTTGGAGGAATATATTTTTTTTGAAAGATATATCGTAACCAATTTCTTTGAATCAATGTTGATGAATAATAATCTTTGATTAATTTACAGATATGTAAATTATTTTTTTTAAGATGAAAAATATAAGGTGTTTGATTATTTATATTTCTCAATGTTAAATCTGCATTATTTTGTAATAAAAATAAAATAATATTTGGTTCAAAATGATTATGAAGTAATGTATTTAGAAAAATATTTTGATAATTAATATTTTCACCGAATTCTAAATATAATTGTATCATTTCTTTTGATACAGATGTTTTAAATAATGGTGTTTCTGCTAAAAGATCTATATGAATAAAATAATAATTATTTTTGGATATCATGATTTTTTGAGTTTCAATATCTTTTTGAAGAAATAATGGTGAAACAGATAAATAAGATTGATAATAAGGATCATAACCACCGTCAATAAATAATTTCATATAAATATTATGATAAGTTTTATCTCTTGTATAAAAAATCATATTATAATGATGTATTGAAACATTTTTCTCTAATAAAAATTCCATTGCTTGTGGACTTTTTTGCCAAAAAAGAATTGTAAAACGATAATATAATTCTTCATTAAATATATCAGCACCTTTATCATATAAAAGTTTTATTGTTTTATAATCATATTGAACCATAATAGGAGTAATATTCATTTTATTTTTATTATTTGGATCACCACCATTTTCAAGAATAATTTTCATTGTGTCTACATTTTGACGAATATGAAGAATGGATAAATTTTTAAAAATAATTTTATTAATATCAATTTTAAAACATTGATAAAAACGAAATAATTGATAGAAATTTTTTAAATTCGGATTTTTTTGAAATTGATTAAAGAAAACATAAATATCACCTTTTTTAAGATAATATTGTTTCATAATCATAATATAATAAAAAATATTTTAAATAATAAATATATAAAATATGAATTGTCAAGGTCCTTGTCTTATCCATTGCTATTATAAGAATAGTTTAATTTTATTGTTAATTGGATTTATATTAGGAATAATTATTTCTAATATTTTATCTAAAAACAGGGAATTTAAAAAATATAATTTATTTTAAATTTATTATTTTTTTGAAAATTGATTAAATAAATTTATATGATATCATAAAAATAAATTTGATAATTATTTGACAATGAGATTCAAAACATATTTATGAATAATCTTATTGTGAAACAAATTCTTTCTCAAAAGGGGATTCCCGAAGAAATTGAATGGGAGGTCATTCAATATTTACCTCTTCCGAAGCAAGTCAAATTAAAAAAGGAAATGATTATTAAATTAGATTTCTGGTATGATAAATATTGGAATCCAGATTGTTGGACACCTCGGAGATGTCGTCCTCCTCGTTTAAGAACGTATAAGAATTGGAAAGATCATGAGAAACATAATGAATGGTTAATAAAAAATGGTAGAGGATAATTATTGAAATATTTAGAAATATTTTTTTATTTATATGAAATAATAATGGATCAAAGAAAATTAAATATAGATGAAATCACATCAATAAGAAATAAACATTGGAAACAATTGGATAATAAATATAGAAAAGGACATCCGAATGAAGATATTCCAATGGAATCTGAACCAAGTGATGAAGAATCAGATATATCAATTATAGAAATAAATGATAAAGAATATTATATTGATTTAAATAATGATATTTATGAGATTGGGAATGAGAATCAAATAGGAAAACTAATTTGGAAAAAGATAAGAAATAATGAAAAGAAATAAATTCATTAAAAATAAAATTTGATTATTATTTATAAAGAAATTAAAATTATATTTAAAAGATGAAACTTGAATCACTACCAATTAATGATAATCGTTTGTGTGACTTGTATGAATATGATACTTGTCCTGTTGCTGTGAATTTTTGTATCCTATTAAAAGTCTAGAGTGATAAATTTTGGTACATCACGACCTTGTGGATGTAATCATCAGCGATGTTCTATTCATGCGGAGCAGGTTGCTTTAAAACATTGTTTAAAGGAACGTAATAAAAATTATAAGATTATAATTTGGAAGTGGGGTAAGGATGGTAAATTAAAGGACAAATATTGTTGTCATGGGTGTACAAAGATGATAAAAAAATATGGATATGAGAATAATATTTTTACAATTTTAAATAATCAATATGTTAGTGCGATAGAGGAACATCCTGAAATATCATTAACATATAAGATACGGGATACATAAGATACGGGATACAAAAGATACGGGATACAAATTAATTATTTTTTTTATATTTGAAGGTACCATTACCTATATAAATTTTATTTTTTCTCCATAATTTTGAGGAAAGATCAAAATCAATAATATTAAATTCATTATAGAGGAAACCACTTCTAAGGATCATAATTATTTTATTTAATAAATAAATAGTAATCAAATTTGAAAAATATTGAAGCAAATAATTCAAAAAAATTAATTTGATAATGAATTTGATTGATGATAAGTTACATGTTTCAACGATTACAGCTGTATCTAATATTGATACTATTATTAATTTACGATTATTATTTGATAAGATAGAGATTAATGATTATATTCAATATATTCAATATGGTAATGATAATTATAAGGGATTTTCTCATAAATTGTTGAGAAAAAAGAGAAAAAATAAGGGTGAGACATCATTTTATAATTGTTGTACGATTCATGTTAAGGAGAATATGGATATTTATGTTAAATGTCCTCGTGATCCATTAAATCCTGAGAAAAGATTAAAATCTGGTGATAAATTTCAAAAAGTCATAGGGGGTAAAAAGTTTGAATTTACGATTCCTGAGGTAATAGAGAATGATCGTTTTATTGTAAATATTGATAAAATAATTAATATTAAGATATTTAATAATGGTAAAATTCAAATAACTGGATTAAAATGGGAGAAACAGGGATTAGATATTATTAAAAAAATTATTAATATTATGAAGGATTATGAAATATTTGAAGATGATAAAAAAATTATGATGAATGATTATCGTATTGTATTAATTAATTGTGATTTTGAATTAGCGAATCATATTGATCGTTATAAATTACATAATGAAATAGTTAAACATAATTATTATTCTTCATATGAACCATGTAGTTATCCAGGTGTAAATATAAAATATTTCATTAATACGAATAATACAAATGGAATATGTTGTTGTGATTGTATGTGTGATGGTAAAGGTATTGGTAATGGGAATGGTGATTGTAAAAGGGTTACAATTGCTGTATTTAAGAGTGGATCTATTATTATAACTGGTGGACAGAATGTTGAACAGATAATGGAATCATATCATTTTATTACTCAATTTATTTCAAATATGAATTAATTATCATTACTTATAAAATCATTATTATCATCAACATCATGAATATCATTATCAACATCATCAATATCATAACCACCATCTTCTTGAATATCATCATCATCATTTTTATCATCTTCATCTAGAAAATCAAAATAATATTGATTATCATCATCATTATTATTTGATGATAATTTTTCTAAACCAATATTTTGTAATTCTGCATCTAAATTTTTTTCTGATTGTGATTTATTATCAATTTCTTTTTGTTTCTTGATATATTCTTCTTCTTTTTTCTTTGTAATATTATTAATAATTGAATCATTATTTAATTTTTTTAACCATAAATCATCAATAGATTCTTCATAAAAATGGAGGAATAAATCAATAATAAATGATGATATTTTTTTATTTTGATCTTTTAATGTTAAATTATCAATATCTTGTAATGTAGAAAATAAATGAATAGAATTTCTTGATATTTCGGATGTTTCATCTAATAGATCATTATTATATTGTATTAATTTTTGAATATGAATAAGAAATATAAATTTATTGAAATGAGATATATTTTTATGATTTAAGTTTGAATTATTATCAAAGGTTAATTTATGAAGATTATTTGAATTATTAAAATGATTTGATAAATTTTTAAAATAAATATTATCTTTTTTACAATATTTTAGGAAACCATTATCAATTATTTTTTGTTTTATTTCAAATTTATCATTATGAAATAATAATGAATTTTTTTTAATATAATGATTATATAATTTATAATAATGATCAGATAATTTTAGATATTTATTTAATTTTTTATTTATATTTTGTTTCATTTCTCCATTATGATTTGCTATTTTATGAATAATATAATAAATAAAATCAATATTTTTATAAAATTTTGAATTTTCATAATTATCATTTTCAATTAAATGATTGAATAATTCTAAAATTGTATTTTTTTCAAATTTTTTCTTTGTTATATTTTTAAATCTTGATAATTGTAATTGTGATAATTCTATATTTGATAAATAATTACATATAAAATTAATTAATTCATTATTTAATTGTATAATTAAATTAAATAAATTATCTGATGAATTATTATCAATATGATTTTTAATTAAATTTAAATTATCAACATCTTGAATACATTTTAATAATATATTTTTAATTTTAGATTCTAAAGATGGGAATAATTCTGATAATGAAATTATGAATGAATCATTAAAAAAGTTTGGATTCAATTTAATAAAATCATTTAATTTTTTTTCATAAGATAAATTATAATCATAATTAAATTGAATTAATTTTAATTTATAATTATTAATTCTAAATAATAATATTTTTTTTAGATTTTCATAATTAGGATCAATTAATAATTTTTTTTTTTGATAATTCTTTATTTGATAATGATTTTAATAAATTTTCATAATTATTTTGTTTATTAATAAAATCAATTGAACCATTTTTATTAATTTGATATAAATAGAATAATCTGAAAAATACAGATGGATTTTCTAATTTTGATAATAATTTTTCATAATCATTTTTAATATCATAAATATCATAATTTTTATTAATATTATTAAATTTTTCAAGATAAATTTTATTAATATCTAAATCATTTTGAAATTGTTTATCATTATAATTTAATGGATAAATAGGATTTATTAAATAATAATAAGATCTTTTTGGGAATGAATTTAATAATATTAAATGAATATTATTAATTGTAATTAATTGAAATATTTTGAAATTATTTCCATATTCTGAATGATCAATATATTGATCACTAATTTTTTGAATAAATAATTTTAATGATCTAAAATTAATTGAATCTAATTTATTTTTTTCCTCATTCCATGAATTCCCTGTATTATTTAATAATTGTAACATTAATGATTTATCATTTGATGTATCAATAAATCTTTGAAATAAAAGATCTAATGATTTATTATTTCTTTTTTTTCCATATAAATGAATAATTAAATCAAATAATCTTAAAAAAGATTCATTCATTAAAATATCAATTGATGATATTTGATATTCATCATATTTAAATTTATAATTATGATTATTATCAATCTGATGATAATTATTTAATATATTTTCATTTACAAGATTATTAATTGTAATTATATTTTTATTATTTTGATATGGTTTATATGATATAAATGAATCTTTATAAAAGATATAATTTTTATTTAATTGAATAAATCTTTCAAATCTTTTTTTAATATCATTATATTTTATTAAATGTAAACAAATATTATAAAATTGACTATAAAATGATATATAATTTTCATTAAATAATCTTGATAAAAATTCAAATGATTTATCTTTTGATATTAAAATATTTAATTTTTTTTGAATAAAACTAATTGTATCTGGATTATATAAATCATTAAATTGAATTTTTTTTTGTGAATAATCATAATCTTTAAAAAGATATAAATTTTTCTTTATATTATATGATGGTAATGATGTTTGTAATATAAATAATATCATAAAAAGATCAATTAAGAAATGATTACAATTTAATAAATATTCATTAAATTCTATTAATTTTTTATTTCTTAATGATTTTTCTTCTATTTTTTGTATTTCTAAATAATCATTATGATTTATATTTATTTTAAATTTATATCTTATATTTGAAAGATGTATATTATCAAATAATTTTGTATTTTCATAAAAATTGATAATAAATAGATAATCATTTTCAATTAATTGTGAATTAAATAAAGAACATATTTTATTTAATCTATTTTTAATTAATAATTGATCTTCATTAAGATATTTTGTTTCAAATGAAATAAGTTCTTGATAATTTGTTTTTGTTTCACCTGATTTATCAAAACCTTCATTAATTGAAAAATCATTATGACAAATATAATCACCACAATTTTTACAATAAATTAATCCATCTCTCATTTCACCATAATTATTTTTTAAAATATCAAAATAATCTGGATTTTCTAATAAATAAATATAATATTTATAATGAATACAAATATTTGATTTTTCATTTAAATCTTTCTCAAAATAATAATTTTCATTTTCTTTTTCATATAAATATAATTTAATCAATTTTTTAAGATAATAAATTCTTGATCTTATATTACAACAATTAAATATTTCACGATATAAATATTGTATAGATTCATGTTCTGATAATTTATTTTCTTTCACATCAGATGTTATTTTTTTATGGATTTTATAATCTTTACAATGATTTTTAATATTTTTATGAAATAATTTATGAATCATTTCTTTCATTTCTTTCCCTAATGTATGATATTGAATTCCATAATATGAAAATAAATTATTAAAATCATTAATATTATAAATTTTTTCTATAATTTTATCATTTAAATTTTGAATAAGATTATTTTTTGATGGTAAATTTTGTTTCAAAATATTTTTTAATAAATCAATATTTCTTTTAAAATCAGTATTTCTATCAAATAAATAATAATAGATATTTTTTTCATTAAGATTTATATCTTTATCAGCAATTGTTTTATCATCAATTTTTTGAATAATTCTATTTGAAAAATTAAATAAATTTTTTAAAACTTCTTTTTTAGAATATTTATAATCCTTTGTTAATTCAATTTTTTCAAATAAATCAAAATTTTTATGATTTAAAAAATATTGAGAATAATAATTTGAAAATAAATAAATACCATTCAATGAAAATGATAATTTTGGTAATATTGATTCATTATTAATAAATAATTCATCCCTTGTTTTAATAAGATCAAAATTTCCAGAATGTTGATTAATTCCATCTGAAAAAATACAATTATCATCATTACAATTTCTAATATAATGTCCCTGATAATCAATTAAATTATGATTTGATGAATGATTTTGAAACATTTTTTCATTAATAAATGATGAAATTTCAATAATTAAACTTTGAATTGATTCTGAATTTTCAATAATATTATTTTTCTCAATTAAATCATTAATCATATGTAATTCATCCTCAGGAGAACCCAAAGGACTCTCATTTAAATATGTATCTTTATAAACATCAATTTCAGGTAAAATCCAATTAGGAAAAATAAAATTTTCATTTAATAAGAAATCTAAATAATCATTTGATGATGTATCAAATTTTTTATGAATAATATTTTTAATAAATTCACTGATATTATAAATATCTTTTAATTTCTTATCATTATTATAACATTTAAATAATGAAATTAAATCATTTTCTATATCTTGTTTTCTCTCATTGAATGAATAATCTCTATTTTCCTTTTCAAAAATATCAAAATCAATTTCAAATGAAAGTTTATCATTATTTAAGATAATATCTTGAAATTTTTTATCATTATATTCAATTGATTTTATTTTTACAATTGATTGAATTAAATAGTAATCTGATTCTTTTTGAATAACATATTTTTTATCTTCATTAATATGAAATAATAATGGTTTATCAAATGTTTTATCTAATTCATCATCTTTAATAAATATATTTTTTTCATCATTATCAATTGATTCAATTGATATCAAATAATCTTTTATTATTTCATTTAATTCAAAAATAATAATAAATTTATCACCCGCATTAATATTATCAAAATGAAATATGTAATGTTTATCAGAAAATATTGGACTACCTAGTGCATAAGGACTTTCATGAAGCAATTCATGACTATCTGGTAATGAATGATCATCATAAACAGGATTTCCGATTGATTCTAAATTTAAATTTTTTGATTCCTCAATTGCTAATTCTGTTTCAATTCTTTCTTCAGCATCCCCTCTTTTTTCTTCTTCATCCTCTTTTTCTTCTTTTTCATCCTCTTGTTCTTCTTGTTCTTCTTGTTCTTCTTGTTCTTCTTGTTCTTCTTGTTCTTCTTGTTCTTCTTGTTCTTCTTGTTCT
>MDTC01026467.1_pt1 | contig 17714 bp, 17 predicted proteins | sample 811181 | NCBI WGS metagenome assembly MDTC01 (sample SAMN05326644, study PRJNA326480) | marine metagenome | isolation source: seawater | place: Pacific Ocean: North | collected 2011 | reverse complement strand
GCGCCTTCAGATTTCCCTATCCAATTACGTTGTAAATCTTTTACACTATCGGGCCAATCTAATTTATCCAAGCCATCTAAAAGAGATTCCGCATATTCTGTAATTTTAAGCATCCACTGTCGCATTGGTTTTCGAACAACTGGATGTCCACCGATCTCAGATTTACCATCTACTACTTCTTCATTAGCTAATACAGCTTTTAATTCAGGGCACCAATTGACCGGGACTTTTGCTTCATATGCTAAGCCTTTATGATATAGCTGTAAAAATATCCACTGTGTCCATTTATAATATTTTTCGTCTGTTGTATTAACTTCACGATCCCAGTCATAAGAAAACCCCAGCATTTTAATTTGCCGTTTAAAATTTCTAATATTTTCTTCTGTTGTTGTACGTGGATGTGTACCCGTCTTTATAGCATATTGTTCAGCCGGGAGTCCAAATGCATCCCAGCCCATAGGGTGCAAAACATTGAAACCTTTTAACCTTTTAAATCGTGAATAAATATCTGTAGCTGTATATCCTAATGGGTGTCCAACATGCAATCCGCTACCAGAAGGATATGGAAACATATCTAGCACATAAACTTTTTCTTTATTTAAGTCTATTTCGGCCTTAAATGTATTGTTCTCATCCCAATACTTTTGCCACTTTGCTTCTATGTCTAAATGATTATATTTCATAAAAAAAGGGGTAAAAAGTTACCTCTATACCCCTAATGTTAAAAATGTTCTTCTAAAGTAAAATTTTAGAACATAAATGATAATCCAATACTTATATTTTCATCGACTGCCTTATAAAAATCTCCCATATCTGGGTTATATATATTTGTACCGTCATACCTAGAATTATATTTGTTTGTATAATTAAAGTCTATATACAATAATTCATAAAATGTAGCTATGGATATCTTTAGCTCATGTTCTAATAAGTAATCTTTAAAATCATCTACTCGAGGTTTATAATAAAAACGGTAATCGAAAACCAAATTACCATCCATTAATTTTAACTTAAATTTTGGTCGAATTGAATGTCTGAAAAAGGATTCTGCTTTCGCTTCTGTTGAATCTGAATAATAATATGCTGCAGAATCTGTGTATTCATAGTAGACTGAATCACCACCCTCATACCAAGTTGTATCATAGTAATAATAGTAATCCCAATTTTCAAAATCACCAGGATCAACAGCACTTGAATCTGTATAATAAAAATCGCCAGCTAACATAGCTTCTGAAGAATCGGTATAAGTATATAGTAAATAATCTTCACTTTCAGCTAAGAACGCATAACTAATTGAAAGACCCTTAAAGATACCAACTTTTGCTCCTGTACCGAAATTAAGACGATCCTGCAATCCAATTGAATTATCATAGGATTTCTGGAAAAATAAGAAAGGAGAGAATCGTTTATTAGCCCATAGATCAAATTTAGATGTGATATATTGATCATCTGTGAATGACTCACCATCGAGTTTATCATCGCTTCTAGAGTAATTGAAACTAAACTCAGTGTCTTTTAATGGGCCTAGGTCACCTAAAACAGTAAAATCAAATCCATAATAAAGAGATAAAAAATCAGTATTCCCTTTATCCTGAGAATAACTTATATCTACAGATGTATACATCTCTCTCCCACCCGCATCAGTTTCAGTAGTATCGGTATCTTGTGCATGCGCAAGAGAAAAAGTTAAAAATAGAATTATTTGTACGGTATGTAGTTTAGGGAACATTACCTCACTCCTTGGTTTTGATGGCCCAATTATAGGTTCATTTTAAATAATAAAAAAGGGTACGATTTACGCACCCTTTTTTATTATTCTTTTGAAAAAGAATTAAGGTTACTTAGCGCCAAAAACTTTTGAGAAAAAGCCTTTTTTCTTCTTTTTACCTTTTTCGGAAACTTTCTTTCCTTTCTTCTTTTTCTTTTTCACATCTGCACTAGCGAAAATAGCATCATCACTATCTTGCTGCACTGCGAATTCAACTTGATCAGCATTAACTGCTGTTTCAGCTGGTAGCACTGCAACTAGTGATAACATTACTAGTGTAGAGATTACTGATTTTAATAAGCGAGTCATAATACTCTCCTTACTTTATTGTTATGGTATACCAAAACTCGTCGAAAAAAACTGGTGACGAGTCGACTAAATCTATTTTGGATTACTACATCAAGTCAAGATAAATAGACCAAAAATTTTAAAATGTGGGATTTGTCACAATATTGTTTAATTGTCTATCTATTATTCTATCAAAATATTTATTAATATTGCCGGAAAATTTTGGGAACAAAATTAATATTTGTGATTTTATGATATCTAATACTAAGGAGATTATACTTGATTAAAATAGAAAGTCTATCTAAAAATTATGGTGATATTAAAGCTGTTAAGTCGATATCATTTGATTTATCCGATAAAGAGATTGTTGGTTTTCTAGGTGCTAATGGCGCTGGAAAAAGTACAACACTTAAAATGATTACCGGTTACCTTACTCCTACTGCTGGACAGGTATATATAAATGGTATGGATATCTCTGAAGAGAATCTTGAAGTCCAGAAATTAATTGGGTATTTACCTGAATTAAATCCATTATACACAGAAATGAAAGTATATGATTATTTAAAATTTCATGCTGATGTAAGAGGAATTAATGGAAAAAATTTTAAAACATCACTTGAAAGAGTAGTCGTTGAATGCGGATTAAAAGGGGTCATACATAGAACTGTAGGGAATTGTTCAAAAGGATATAAACAAAGAATTGGATTAGCCGCTGCCATGATTCATAATCCAAAGATTTTAATACTTGATGAACCTGTTACTGGATTAGATCCGAATCAAATTGTGGAAATACGTCAATTAATAAAGAAATTAGGACAAGAGAAATTAGTGCTAATGTCATCTCATATTTTACAAGAAATTCAAGCAACCGTAGATCGAATTATTATAATTCATAATGGTGAAATTGTGGCTGATGGTACAAATGATGAATTAATATCTAATTCTAAAGGTATGTCTGAGTTGCATTTAGAAATTCAAAATACTGATGAAGATTCCATTAATGAGATAAAAGCTGTGATTCCTTCCTTAAATGTAAAATCTATACATAAAATGGATAAAGAGTCTTTTAAGGTAATTCTAGAACATCCAAGTACATCTGATCTTAGAAAAGATGTTTTTAATTATTGTATTAAAAATAAATGGGTGATTTTAGAAATGACAGCATCGGTAAATAATCTTGAAGATATTTTCATGAACCTGACAAAAGATGGAGAAACAGTACATGCATAATATTATGGTCATTTGCAAAAAAGAATTACAATCATTCTTTGCTACTCCTATGGCATATATTTTTCTTGTTGTATTTGCCTTATTAAATGGATACTTCTTCGCAAATAGATTTTTCCTATATAATCAATCTGATATGAGGGCATTATTCGATATTATACCTATTATATATCTTTTCTTTATTCCAGCTGTATCTATGGGATTAATATCTAGAGAGAAAGGCCTTGGGACGATTGAGATTATTACAACTTTACCACTTAGAGAGCGGGATATTGTAATTGGTAAATACCTAGCAGGATTTACCTTACTACTGATTTCCCTATTAACAACAATTATCCATTTTATAACCTTATTATACGCCGGAACAAACATCGACCATGGTGCCATATTTACTGGATATCTGGGCTTAGCGCTATTGGGTGGGGTTTACATGGCAATTGGTGTATTTACAAGTAGTCTTACAGATAATCAAGTCATAGCTTTCATCGTCGGTATTGCAATTGTATTAATTTTCTTTTTAATGGATAAATTATTAGTCTTTATGCCTCCTTCTATGACCGGAACTATCCAATATTTGAGTACAGAATTTCATTTATCTAATATCTCGAGAGGGGTTATTGATACAAGAAACTTAGTCTATTTTGGTTCAATGATCGGTTTTTTCCTATATGTTACAACCAGAGTTCTTGAATCAAGGAAGTGGAGCTAAACTATGTCAGTAAAAAATAAAAACTCATTTATCTTATATACATCTGCCTTGGTAATTGGTTTAGTACTTTTAAACTTAATATCTAGAAATATTTTTAAAAGAATTGACCTCACTGATAACAAGATGTATTCCCTATCGGAATCAAGTAAAAATATTGTTTCAAAAGTCGATGATATTTTAACAATGAAAATCTATTTTTCTGAAAACTTGCCTAATGAATTAGGAAACACTAGACGCTTTTTGCAAGATATTTTAGAAGAATTTAGCGCTTACTCAAATAACAATATACGATTCTACTTTCATAATCCTGAATCTGATAATGATCTCAAAGATCAAGCTACAAAAGATGGCATCCAACCTGTGCAAATGCAAGTTATCGAAAATGATAAAGTTGAGATAAAAAAAGTCTATCTTGGGATGGTCCTTTTATTTGAAGATAAAAAAGAAAGTATTCCAGTGATTCAAACTACAGCGGGATTAGAATATTTAATTAGTACAAAAATTAAAACTCTTATAAATGTAGATAAAAAAACAATTGGATTAGCTCATTTGAATACTGAAGTCGATGTTAAAACTCAAAATCTCTCCAGTCAATTAAGTCAACATTATAAATTTAAAAATGTTGATCTGACAAATTTAGAACCATCTTCAGTAGATGTGCTGTTAGTATCGGGAGCCGTTGACACTTTAGACACATTAGTTAGAAATAATATGGATTTATTTTTAGCTTCAGGGAAAGCGATTCTACTTACGCAAAGTGGTGTCACAACTGATATCCAAACACAGCAAGCTAATATCATCGAGTCTGATATTTTTAACTTTTCTGAGAAATATGGAATTAATATTCAAAAGAATTTAGTTTTAGATGGTAATTGCGGTAGTGTTCAGGTTCAAGAAAGACGCGGCATTTTTGTTATGAATAGGCCAATGGAATATCCCTTCTTCCCAATCATTAAAACATTTAATAATAACCAATTAGTAGTCTCAGATCTAGAACAAGCATTATTGTTTTTCCCAAGTGAGATTCAACTTGATACCACAGTAAATGATTTAGTTACTGAAATTTTTCCATTATTTAAATCATCTAATAATAGTGGAGAGATGCAAAGCAACTGGATGCTCAGTCCAGACCCACAACAAAATCCATTTATTCGTATGTTGGGTCAAGATAGTAAAATCTTAGCTGCTTCATCAAAACTTGCAAATGGTGGTGAGTTAATGGTTGTTGGAGATTCAAAATTATTATTCGACGATAGTGGTATGTCAGTCAATGATAATATGATATTTATTATGAACGCAGTTGATTACTTAGCTGGTGATGAAGATCTTATCTCTTTAAGGTCTAGGGAAATAACAAATCGGCCTCTTACAGAGTTAGAAGATAGTACTCGTAAGAAATGGAAATGGATCAACATCATTTTACCTTCATTATTAATTATTGGGTTAGGGTTTTATAAATTAAAAAATGAAAACAAGCGAGCGGAAATTTTGAGGCAAATTTATGACTAAAGAGATTAAAATTGTTATTGGGCTATTACTTGGATTAATTATAGTATATCTATTCAATGTTAGAAGCCAGAATTCTTATGAAATAAATAGTACGGCTATTTTTAATAAAAATATAGATGATATTGCATTTATCAATATACAAGATGGTAAAACAGAACTACAATTAGTTCGTTCTGACACTACCTGGAAAATTGCAAAAGTTGATAGTCTAGTAATTAAAGATAATCAAATTGATAATCTATTTAATAAAGTTCTTACAGTACGACAAGAACTTCTGATGACATCAAAACCTGAAAAATGGGAAAAGTTTGGAGTTAGTGATTCCACTGGAAGGCATTTAAAACTATATAAACAAGACGGCAGTGTAATTTTACATTATCTTTTTGGGAATACGGGTCAAGATTATCAACATAATTATATTAGAGATGTCAATTCAAATGATGTCTACAGAACTGATAATAATGTTTACTATTTATTAAACACTAGTAATACATATTGGGGTAAGCCTCTACCGCCACCACCATCTATAGATTCATTAATAGTTCCAAACGATCAAAATTAATTAAATAATGAGATATGAAAAGCGCCAGTAAACAAGTCTTAGTTGTAGGTGATCGGGTATTGATTAGACCGGATACTGGTGAAAAAAAGTCACCCGCTGGTCTTTATCTTCCTCCAAGCGTTATCGAGAAGCAAGAAGTTCGTGGTGGGATGGTTGTTGAAGTTGGGCCCGGGATTCCTCTAGGGTCACCGGATGATCAATTTGATGAACCATGGAAAGAAAGTAAGGCTGATGTGAAATATATACCTACACAAGCAGATATAGGTGATTATGCTTTATTTTTAAGTAAAGCAAGTATTGAAATTAAATTAGAAGATAAAGATTATCTTATCGTTCCCCAATCTGCAATTCTCATCTTAATTAGAGATGATTTAAATCGAGTATTGGCTTAGTAGCTTAATTCCATTTCAGAAAACATAAATGCCCATTTTTCGGCATGCTCTTTAATAACCTTTTTTGTTGGCTTCCCTGCACCATGGCCTGCGCTTTTTCCGATTCTAATTAAAATTGGATTATTAGCTTGTTGAGCATTTTGGAGAGTAGCGGCATATTTAAATGAATGCGCTGGGACCACACGATCATCATGGTCTGCTGTATAAATTAGAACTGACGGATATTCTAATTGAGTGATATTATGTAATGGTGAATATGATAATAAATTATTGAAATGAACCTCGTCTTTAACTGAACCATATTCCACTGACCATGCGTGCCCAATTGTAAATTGTTCATATCTTAGCATATCCATAACTCCAACTTCAGGAAAAGCGACTTTGCAAATATCTGGTCTTTGATTAATTACTGTTCCGATTAATAGACCACCGTTTGATCCACCTCTAATTGCTAAGTATCTAGGCGATGTTCTGTTAGTCTCAAAAAGATATTCCGCAGCCGAAATAAAATCATCAAAAACATTTTGTTTATTCAGCAACATTCCGGCTTCATGCCATGTTTGACCATATTCACTACCCCCACGAAGGTTAGCGATCACATAGATGCCATCATTTTCTAATAAAATTGCATTTGTCTTGCTAAAATATGGTTTGATTGAAATATTAAATCCGCCATAAGCATATAATAAAGTTGGACGTTGTCCATCCATTTTTAGATTCTTTTTATGAGCAATAAACATCGGTATCATTGTTCCATCTTTTGATGGATAGAATTCCTGTTTTAATATATAATCATTTCTATTAAATCTGGCTTCTGATTCTTTATAAACCGTTGAATAATTAGTAGTAATATCGTATTGATAGATGGTTGGTGGAGTAACAGAATTATTAAATGAATACCAGGTAATCATTTGATCTTTATCACCCCCAAACCCATTAACAATACCTTTACTTGGAAGGTCAACGTTATATAGAAAATCCCCTTCAAGATTAAATACTTTCCATACACTAGTGATATCTTGAGTGAAATGCGCAAAAATTTTACCACCAATGATGCTTACTGAAAGAAGAACTTCGTCTTTTGTCCCTTCAATAATAGTTTCCCAGTTATTTTCATTTGGACTATTTGGGTTAATTTTAACAATCTTTTTAAAAGGTGAGTTTCGATCTGTGTATACATAAAGGTCATTGTTGATATTATCAATAATCCAACATTCAGATTTTAGATCTTTAACAATATGAGACCAAGATTGATCGTTATTATTTAAGTTTTTAAATGCTAGCATATTCCCATAGGTACCAGAAGAACGAAATAGATACATAAACTTTTGATCTTCAGAAACTGCAATAGTTGGAGAGAGCCTCGGATTATCTGGCTCTTCATATATCATAATATCATCATTTTGATTGGTGCCTATCTTATGGAAATAGACTTTAGCATTTTCATTTGTAGCAGATAACTCATTATGAATATCCGGTTTTGGATATCTCTTATAATAAAAGCCTGAACCATGCCATGACATGTTACTAAATTTAACCCAGGTTATATGGTCTTCTAAAATTTCACCACTATTTAAATCTTTGACATAAAACTCCCTCCAGTCTGACCCTCCTCTACTTATTGAATATCCCATATATTGATTATCAGGTGAGAAATATGTTCCATTTAATGCAACGCTACCGTCATTTGAAAAAGTATTCGGATCCATGAAGACAGTTGCTACCGTTGTTGGTGAATCTTGCACATATAACACCGATTGATTTTGCAAGCCATCATTCTTGAAGAAATAGTACTTTTCCCCTTCTTTGAAAGGCATCCCTTGAGAAGGATAATTCCATATTTCAGTTAATCTTTTTTCAATTTTATTTCGGTATGGTATTTTTCTCATATATGCATTTGTAAATGCATTTTGTTTATCAACCCATGCTTTAGTAACTCTAGAATGATCATCTTCAAGCCACCGATATGGATCAATAATTGTAGTATCAAAATATGTCTCTGATATATCGACTTGGTCTGTTTTAGGATAGTTTAAATTTTCTGGAATAATGTTATGTATTAAAATAATCAGAATACTTAAACCTATAAGATATAACGATGGATTTTTCATAATTAAATTTCTTTGATTAATTAAAAATTTTGGAAAGTCCTGCACTTGCTGCTTGCCTAATATTCTCATCATAAAGTGATGAGTTTTCTGTTTCTTCTGGGTTAATTTCTATGCAGAAAGCCCCAGAATTTTTTGCTAAGGTTGGATATCCTGCGGCTGGCCAAACGATTGCACTAGTTCCAATGCTAATAAATAGATCGCATTCTGAAATAGCTCTAGTTGCATCACTTACTGTATCTTGATTTAACATATCCTGAAACCAAATAATATCAGGACGAAGCCATTCACCGCAATTACATTTTCTATTTTCATATCTACCATCTTTTAAATTTTCAAATAATATATTTTCTTTTTCACAACGTAATCTCCAAAGACTTCCATGCAATTCAATAATATTAACAGACCCCGATCTTTGATGCATACCATCTATATTTTGAGTAACTATCACCGTCTCTGGATTTAAATGTTGAATTTTTGTAATAATATCATGACCTACGTGCGGTTGGCATTTTAATGCTTCTATACGCCGTAATTCATGGAAATCTAGTACATCACTAGGATTATGAATAAAAGCATCTTGGCATGCGTATTCTGTCCATTTATACTCTTTCCACACGCCTCCTTCTCCTCTGTATGTAGGGATTCCTGATTCAGCTGACATCCCTGCTCCAGTGAAAAATACAATTTTATTAAATTGATTAATATCTCTCAAGAATGTGTTGTATTAATTATTAGAAATCGTTTTGCATATTTCCTTTATCATTAAATGCAGAATAACCCAAAAGGCCAACCATAATAATTAAAACCCATATACTGGCATGATGGTATTGTGCGCCTGAATATGTAATTAATTCAACAAATCGACCAATAAGAAGTGATATTCGACCCATAACGGCAAAGCCAAATGATGCACCAAATGATATCATAAGAAAATATATTCCTATATGTGTTAATTTTCCAAAATTGCCTTTATGTTCTTTTGAGAAAAAGAAATACAATAATCCTGTTATCGTTCCAACTAAAATTATAAGATTATTAAAATGTGATGTTTCTAAAAGACTAAACAAAGGAAGTTTTGTATTTGCTATTGGTATAATGGTTCCTTTTATTTGAGCTAAGACGTTAGAATTTAAATAGCCATAAGCTCGTAGCCCTGCCGCCATTCCAACTGTGTAAGCTATGCCCCATCGTGCAAACCAACTAAATTTTTGAACCAAGCTAAGTAGCATCATTATCCCTAATGCAAATGGGATTAAGTAACTAAAATGAATATCATGTCCTTTATCAATACCTCCATCAGGAAAAATAGATGATGAGAAAAACCCTAATATATCATAAATGCCATACCAAAACCCATTTGTATAATGCTCAGATGGCCACAAACGCCCAAATAAATTCGGTTGAATTTGTGTCCAGAAGAACATTGACATCCAATATCCTGCAGAAACGCCCACAAAGAGATGCTCTGCTAGCTTATAAAAAGGATTATCTTTATAAAGAAATGAAAAGATGGCCAACGTTAAAAAGACTGCTATCCATGCTCCTAATATTTCACCAGACATGATTTACTCCTTAATATTTTTTTGAACGATTGCGTTCAATGAAAAATCCAATATTCCCAAGAACAATAAAAATAACAATGACTAAATGGGCTATAGATTGAGCATCCATCCCACTAGTTCCAATTCCTGGAACTCCTATTAAAGCTTCATACTCTGCTGCACCTGGCATGCCAGCCAATATTCCATTTACCTGACCAGATTGTATATATGGCATAATTTCATTTACTTGTATTGATGTGGTCCCTGTGCTCATAGGTACATCTGTTGGATCAACAGCATATTGTACCCATTCTATAGTCCCTGGGTATCCAGCTGAAGCAGAAAAAAGAAAGTCAAAATCTTCAAATCTATTAATACCTTCCATCATAGGAATTTCAGTCACTTTTGTTCCACGTGCATCGATAGTGTATAATTTCCGAAGATCACTAACTATACCTTTGACAACTGCTTCATTACCTGGTCGAAAACCAAGAAGCACATAATCTTTACCATAACTTAATCCATACTCTTCTACTGCAACTTGATCTAGTGCTTCTTCAGCTAAAAATTGTCCGTCTGGCCATAGACATGTTACATAGACTTTATGTTCATTTTTAAATAAATGACGAAGAACAGCCATAACCATCGGGTGAATTTCAGGTTTTGTACTAGGCCCATATTCACAAGATAATAAAATTTTAGAGCCTTTTGGTAGACCATCTATTGCATCATAAGCTTGTTGAGTAGTGGCAGTTGCACGAATTGGTAACCCTAATGGGAAGAATAATGGTATGATAACGACAAACCCGATAATTAAGAAAATCCAGCGTCGGTCTACTTTACCCAGTTTTAAAATCAAATCTATTAAAAAATTCATAGTTATTCTCCGATATATGATTTTTCAATTCCGAGAATATATCGGATTGATGTTGCAAATATACCTAGTCCTATCCCTATCATAATTGCTCTTGCGCCAGCAACATTTGGGTATTTATAAATCCATTCTTGTAGATATGGTAAATAGAATATTCCAGGTTGATCTAAAGGCCATCCCATAGAAAATCCCGCTATCGTTACTACAACCAATCCACCAATAATAGTAGCTAATGTTATTTTTTTATCCTTATAAATCGTATTAATTACAATACCAACAATCAATACCAAAAGATACATTATAAACCAACTTGAAATATTACTACCCAAGGGAACCCGACCAATCATTATAATGATACCCGATACCAGTAATAAAGTAGCTTCAAAATTTCGAATTCGAAAAGCTCTATAGGATGCTGATGCTACATAAAAAGCAAGTAAAGCAAACATAGTAGCTTGTAACGGTGCAAATATGTAAGTAAATATCCATTTAAATAAAGTTCCCTTAGCTGTCACATGGGTCCCCCAAGCTACATCTGGATTGCCTTTATAAATAAAGCCAGCAACAATAGCTAATATAAAACCTAGGATGGCAAATACGGAATACTGCCATCCTGTTTGCTTTTTCACAATTTTTTCAAGTTGAAGTTTTAAGAGATTAAACCCTCCTAAAAAGATCGCAAAACTTGCAAGTATGTCATACCACTGAGTTGCATCATCATCAACAAACCTTTTTATATTAGGTTCATTAATAAACCATCCGAATAAAGTAAGGGATCCAATAATGGATACTATTAAAATGGGTATTTGTCGTTTCCAAAGCATAATTCTTTCCTTATTTCACTATTAGGAAGTCAAGAATATTGAATCCAATTATTCCTAAGTCATTCATGAGTCTTAATACTACACCAAATAAAATAAGACCAATAATAAATACTTTTATCATATCCTGACCTTTAACTCCACCAATTAATTCTGGTTTCTCAGATAAATAGGCACTTGCTGCAAAAAACTCTTCTCCGATTAAAGTATAATCACATGCCGTTACAAAAAATGGAATTTGTGCTTGGGATGCTGTACCCGCTATCTGAATAGCACCTATTGAGTTTCCAGTTTCTGCTAATAAAAGGGATTCTGCATAAAATTTACCCATATATAAACATGCAGCTGGTTTTTCACGTACCATGATTCCATTTACTCCAGCTGCATAAGCAAACTGCTCATCAGTTAGATAATGAACCATATCATCGTGGAACATATCAGGTCTTCCTTCCATGAGATATGATTCCTTGCAGGCTTCTCTTGCTGCTTTCATTACTATTGCTCTAGATACAGGAACATTCAACGTTGTCTCGTATCTTGCTGTCATTTTAGAAACATGACCTAAAACAATGACTCCTGCTACAGTCTCAACCTGATCCATATCCTGAATACCTGGAACATATAATACAGGTTTTCCCATCTCTGTCGATCTACCTACCGCTTCTTCTACAGCCTTAAGTCCGGGTATAGAGCGAAGGAATATCTCTTCACCTCGTTGAGCTTTTTCAATAAAGAATAATAACAATGCACCAAAACCTAATATAGCCATTAGCATCACTCTTCTTTCATCAATAAAATAGGATGATTGTATTATTAAAATAAATATCAAAAAGGCTAAGCTAAATGCCCTAGTTTTATAAATTAAATCACGATAATTCATGATTATCTCCATTCTCATGTTTGTCTAAATTTTCGATCATTTGTAATAATAATTCTACATTACCTGGCTCTTCAAAAATCTGAACCCTTCGATTATAGTTTTCAGTTTGGATAAAAGCATTAATAATTGGACCCATAAAAATAAGTGCATGCGAGCCTAACAAGCTTAAAGGTTTTGCCATTTCTAGAAAAAAGACAGCAGGCGTAATAAAACCAGAATTGTGAATTTTTTTTGCGAGATTTTCTAGGAAAATCCGATCTTGTTCTTCGATTTTATTTTTAACTAATATTTTTTGAGGGAGTAATCGATTTTTAATATTTTCTATCATTCTAATCTACTTCAACCATTTCTAAATTTGCTCTAGGGATAGTCAAATTATCACCATCAATTTCAATTTGGGCTACCCTGACCATCGTTTCTGATTCCATTTTATGAAGCTCAGAAGGCAGTGATTTTACAATCCCCATACGTCCAAAATATGGTGCTCTGATAACACGAACTAAACTACCATCACTAATACCCTTTTCACCAGCTGAAATTGAAGCCTGATTTATTAACTCTTCGCTTGGAAGAGGAATTACTATTTCAGGTCGAATTACACCGGCTCGAATCTGTGTAGCTCCATTTATAGAAACAAATTTACCATCATGTTTTTGCAATAATTCAAATGTACGTGAACCCATACGAATTTTTCCATATCCTTCAGTTACAATTAATGATGTGATTAAATCTTCAGAACCAGTTATTGCGACTCCTAGTGTATATCCTAATATATCTTCTAAATCATAATAGTTAAATCCACCGACTACAACACCAGCGATACCTAAAGACAATGCTTTCTTATAAGTTTCGAGGCTTATATGGGAGCCACCTACAATAATTTTTCCCTTATGACTTTCATTCAATAAATCTTCCGTTAATTCGGTCTCTCGATCAGAAACTAAAATTTCTAAATTTCCTCTACTCTCTCCACCTATTCCAAATATTCCTTGTATAAATGCTGCATCAGATTCAATGATCACACCTTCATCAGGTATAACTTCTTGAACTTTACCTGTTATATAGGCATCAACTTCAACTGGGATAGGAGCTTCACGTATGACAATTTGCCCTGTCACATCAGAAACAGATTCAATGGTACCATTGATAGGTGATTGAACATCAGTCTTAAAAAAACCAAATAAACCATCGGTCTGCGCGATTAGTTGCCCTTGAGATACAGTATCACCTTCTTTAAGGATCATAACGTCTGGTAAATCTGATGGACCAATATTTAATAAATTGGCAGCCTTAACCATTTGGACATTCCCAGGTAAATCAGTTTTTGCCACAACATCATCAGGATTCAGTAAATCACCCTTCTTTTTTGTTACTTCACCTTTTATAGGAAGGCGCCTATTTTTCAATATTTTTATATAATGTAAGACTTTAAGTCCAGGTGTATAAGAGTGTGCCATATATATTTATATAATTTTATTTTTCAGGATATTCATTAACGGCTTTAGACCAATTATTTAAATGTTTGAGGCGACTATTAGAATCTTTAGGAATTGAGATTGGCCTTGTTCGACCATCTAATATAATACCCACTACTCCACCATATATAATTGTATTGATTGGTTCTCCCATTCCAGAACCAATATTCATCTTTTTATTTGGAGTTAAAATTGCTTTAATAGGTTCATATGGCGCTTCAATTCGATAAATCTCATCCTTTTCTAAGTCATATTCAACCATGCTACCATCAGGCATAGATAATTCAACCTTAAGAACTTTTGTGCCATCTTTAACATTGCCTACTGGTGTAATACACGTACCAAGCCTGATTAAGCAATCTTTATGGAATACTTCTAAAGCTGCGGTTCTAGCTTCTTCTGCCAAATTTTCTTTTTGAATATTAGCTAACACTCCTAGTTGTGGCATCATAAAAATCGAATCAACGGCCAATTGAGTAATACCTTCAGGCATAAATGAATCTATCAGCATTCTAGCCGATTGCTCTCTCCTAGGTGCATGACTCAATACCCCACCTGAGCCAACTAATAAATCTAATTCCATCATATTGACTAGAGATTCACCAGAAGAAGTCTGATCGAAAGCATCTGAGATAGTTCTTTCTTTTTGAACACCTTTTAAACCAACAGCAAATTCTTTATGTTGTTTAAAAGATAGACGCAGAGCTTCTCTTGCAATCGCCTGTTCAATAAATAACTCATCCAGTGATTGTGGTACAGTTGTTGGCCTAATCATTTTGTTCCCAATACGATTAGTTAATTCTTTTTTGTCAATATCAAAAGGTACCCATCTTAACACATTATCCAGCCCTGACTCTGCTAAGACATTACAAATAGAATAACTCATCCCTAAATTAGCACTAACTGTTCTATTAAATTTACCTTGAAATACGGAAAATATATCAGTTGTAGCTCCACCTATATCAACTCCAACAACGCTAATTTTTTCTTTCTCAGCAATCATCTCAATTAAGGATCCTACTGCTCCAGGTGTTGGCATAATTGGTGCATCTGTCCAGGACATTAGTTTTTTATAGCCAGGAGCCTGTTGCATAACATGTTCCATAAATAAATCATGTATTTTATCTCTTGATGGCTCTAGGTTTTCTTTTTCCAAAACAGGGCGAATATTGTCAACTATATCTAGATCAGTCATTTCTTCTAAAGTTTCTTTAATTTGATCTTGAGCCTTAATATTTCCTGCATAAATGACTGGTAACTTATAATTTTGCCCTAGCCTTGGTTGAGGATTAGCAGCATGTAAAATTTCAGCTAATTCCACAACATGCGATACCGTACCTCCATCTACACCTCCAGATAATAAAATCATATCAGGTCTAAGATCGCGAATACGCTTAATTTTTTCATGTGGTAGCCTTCCATCATTAGATGCCATCACATCCATCACAATTGATCCAGCACCTAAAGCTGCACGTTCTGCACTTTCTCCTGACATAGATTGCACTACTCCAGCGACCATCATTTGCAGACCACCTCCTGCTGAACTTGTGGATATATATATATCCACTCCTTCATTATTATTTTGTGGAGTAATAATTTCATCACCATCTAGAAGTTTTCGTTTTGCCAATTCTTCCACTTCCATTACGGCATTTAATACACCTCTAGTAACATCTTCAAAAGGAGCTTCAACCGTTGTTGGTGCCTCACCTCGATGTGTTAGTCTATACTCACCATCCATATGCTGAATAAGGATAGCCTTAGTTGTAGTTGAGCCACAATCTGTGGCTAATATTGATCGTAATTTCATTAAATAACTATTAAACTAATATTTTTACATTAAAAAATGGATATAAAGATAGGTCGCCGGCGAAGCGAATATCAAGCTGTCAAAACGATCTAATACTCCACCGTGTCCTTTAAGGAGGGTGCTACTATCTTTTATTTCGGCATCTCTTTTCAAAAGAGATTCTGCAAAGTCGCCCAGTTGCCCAATTCCTCCTGCAATAAGTCCTAAAATTATAATATCTTGCAATATAAATATATCACCTAACCACCCTTGGTGATAGAATAAATAGAATGTAAAAAGCGATGCTATTAATCCCGAGATTGATCCAACCCATGATTTTTTAGGGCTTACCCTAGGGAATATTTTTTTCTTTCCATAGGCTATACCAAAAATAAAAGCCGCAGAATCACAAGCCCACACAGCAAGTACCATCGCTAGAGTTAGTTGAGTATTCATCAGGGAATCAAATTGTCTCAAATCAATAGAAGTGCCCAACAATAAGGAGACATATAATATTCCAGAAAAGGTATAAGCAATATTTAATCCCGGATGATTTTTCTCAGAGAACAATTCCCAGATTAAGGTTAGTAATATTACTAAAATAAATATACCAAATAAATCGTGTGATGTTAAATCAGGTTGTACGTAAAAATAATCTACTATAAAAACTGATGAAACTATGCCTATCCACCGTAGAGGCTTAGCTCCTTTCATCTCAGCAATTGAATAGAACTCTCCAAGAGCTAATGACATTGATAAAAGAATAAAAATACTATAGTAGAGGTCCCCCAGCCAAATCATTAATAGCCAAGCTGGTATTCCAATTAAATTGACGATATTTCTACCTTTCATGATTCCCATTTATTGATCCCTATTTATACAAGAACGTTAATTAAGCCTTTTTTCATTTTCACATTAATTGGTGTGCTTCCTATCATTTCACCATCTACATTTAAAATATTATCTTCTTTAGGAATAATTGAAAATTCTTTTACTTGATGATAATCAACAAGAGGGTCTCCAACGTGGGCTCCTTTAAAAAGTTTTGGAAATAATGATAATAGCTTCAGTCTTCCAGCTTTTCTTGCAATTATTAAATCAATAAGTCCATCATTCAATTGCGCTAGGGGTGCCATCATCATGCCTTTACCTGTATGAATTGTGTTACAACCGAGAATAAATCCATAATCACCGACTACCGTATTACCATCGATAATCAATTTTGCTAATCTTCGTTTACCTTTTAATACTTCTAAAATTGAGGCTATATTATATCGCTGTTCACCAAGCCATCGCATTTTTTCTGCAAGGATGTTGATATCCGTTGGCATTCCCCAACCAACAATATTAAAAGCATATAATGTTTCTCCATTAGCATCTACTTTTGCAATATCAATTGGTCGCTCTCTTCCTGTTAGAATGCGCTTAGCGGCATTCTCAGGTTCCAGGCAATCAAGATCATGCATAAATGAATTTCCAGTCCCTCCAGTTACTAATCCAATAGGTAGTTGTCTATTATCTGGTCTTTTTAGCATACCATTGATTATTTCATGCATTGTGCCATCACCACCTATAGCGCAAAATCCATCGTAGTTAGTGAAATCAACTTCTTGAGCAAAATCTTTACCATGGCCAGCATATTCAGTTTCTAGAATAGTTAGTTCAGCATGATGTTCTTCAAAGATTGGTTTTACTTTATCCAAGATACCTAAGCCCTTTTTTAAACCACCATGTGGATTTACAACCATATAGAATTTTTTCATATCAT
>MDTC01021393.1_pt1 | contig 17714 bp, 10 predicted proteins | sample 811181 | NCBI WGS metagenome assembly MDTC01 (sample SAMN05326644, study PRJNA326480) | marine metagenome | isolation source: seawater | place: Pacific Ocean: North | collected 2011 | reverse complement strand
TTCTATATTATTTTAGCATTAACATTTTTTTATCAGCAATATAATCACCGGCCTTAATGCGATATATATACATACCTGTTGGTAATATATGACCTTTATTATCTAACCCATTCCAATTAACAACATGAAATCCAGAACGAAATGAAGAACCATTAATCAAAGTTCGAACTTGACGGCCCATCATATCATAAATCACAAGTTTAACATTCTCTTCACTTCCAATTGAAAAACGAATTTGAGTTTCAGGGTTGAAAGGATTCGGAAAATTATCATAAAGGGCATACTCATAAGGATGTATCTGAACATCATCATTAATTCCCATACTTTGTCCCAAATCAGCTAAATCGCGAATTTGAACTTTATAGGTACCAAAAGAATAATTAAATATACCCATGACATTTTCTAATACCTGACCTTCAACTAGGTCACTCATATAATTATCTGCTGCCATCGTAGCCATATCATCATCTATTAATGTTGAATATCCATTTTGAGTGATAGTCCAGTCATACTGATTAATTGATGTAACAGTTACATTGCTCAAACTCACTAACACTCCTTCATACGATTCAACTTCATCACCAGTCTGGGTAACATCCCTACAGGCTATTCCCATTGGTGATATATTATTGTTTCCTTGACTAATCAACGTGATAGTTGAATTAATTAAACGTGTATTCCCATTGAATTTAAAAGCAAAATCAGGATCATAATCTGTAATCAATCCTGTTACACTTACACTATCACCACGACTAACCACAAAAGATGCCTCACCATTTGGCAGATCAAATACTAATCCATCCCATTGACCATCACCATCCTGGAATGCATAAGAACTATAGCCACTATTATACTGAGCTGTATCAGCAGTAATTTCTCCATTTAGGGTTACATTACAGCCTTCATACCGCGTGTTTCCTGATGCCCATGGCGTAAATTGAACATCAGAAATTGATAAATCACTTTTTACTAAAAACCCAAGTTGGTCAAGTGTAATATCATTGGGGAAGATGCTCGTTTTTGGTTCTGACTGATCAACACCATCATCCGTTGCCATAATATAATAATTAACTTCATCTCCATCACTAATGGCAAATGTTCCACTAAAGATAGAATCATTCTCGGTGGTCATCGCTGCCGTAAGATAGTCCCCACCATTAATAGAATAATGAATTACAGCTTCTGAAACACTCGAGTTGTCTTGGATAAGACAAGAGACTGTAACTTCGCTATCATCCGATGCTGGAGCACAGGGCTCTCTTGTTAAATCTCTAATGGATGGAGGCCCAGAACCAAAAACAAAATCATCTTCGTATAGTGGACATAATTTATAAGCAGTAGAATCTGCATTAGATCCATAATGATGATATAACCAACCTTCAATCGACTGGACTAATGATCCAATAGGTGGTGGCCCTATCTCTTCAAATAACACTTGAACACTATCAGAATCATCATCTACAAGCACCGAGCCTGATCCATCATCAACCGCAAAAACTTCATACTGAAGATCATTATTTGTTACAACGCCTTGTTCAATCCGTACCATCACATTACCCCACTGTTCTGCTTCAGTCGGCCATCTCAAGTCTCCTGTATTGACAGTATCAACAATCGGTAGCGGTTGCTCAAAATCAAGAATATTGATTGGCTCAGTAATAAATAGTTCTGTCATATTTGCTGGGCCTGTTGTGTATTCTGTTATATAGCCTGTCGCTTGAATTAAGTCACCTTCATAAAGGATAGGGAATGCTGAGCTATCAGGATCGTATGATAATATTGCACTCCATGGCCCACCATTTAAATCTGCAAAGATGAATTTTATCCCATTACCCGCATAGCTTAAACCAGTTGGCATAGTCACAACACCTTCAAGGGTAACCGTTTCATCAACCATATAGGATTTATCTGACTCTTCATCAATTCCTGATTTTATTAGGTCACTATATAATACTTGCTGAATACGTTGAATCCTTATCGGATCTCCTACGGCTTCTACAACATCTCTTGCTAAACGAGGTTGGAGTTTAAACTCATTCCAATTATAATCTAGTATACCTACTACAGAACTAAGATTTTGGTTTTCTTCAGGAAAATAATAATATGGCCATTTAACATCACAAACTCCTGTCCCAGATGCATCAGAAATTTGCCATTCTCCATCCCCTAAATCAGGATTACTGACTGAAACATCTTCTATTTTAATTAAGCAACCTTCGTAGGCTTCACCCATTTCTGCTGTAGTCAAAACCGTAGGTTCAATTGCATTATTTGCAGGACCGTGAACAATAGCTTCTGTTGGATCAATTAACTCAGTTAAACCATAGTATTCTACTACGGTCGCCGTAATTGTAACACTATCACCTTCTGCTGGTGCACTGACTGAAGCGCCATTATCATCAACAAAGTCGAAAGAATCCCATCCATCATAGTTAAAACAAACTATACCACTCCAGGGGCCATTATCATCCTGGACATTCATAAATCTGTTGTCATCATTATCCCAAAATTCAGCTGTAACAACTCCAGAGATAGTCACTTCTTGACTTGCAAGAGGACTTGCGTCATTTGTTGCTGGATCTTCAACATACTGAATATCATAAATAGCAGTAGTAGTTGATGGCACGGGTAGAGCCCCTTCATCAATCCAATCCGCTAATAAATTTATCTGTTCAGATGATAAATCCCCATTTGGAGGCATAGAACCATCATTAACTTTTTGCCAAAGTAGACTGCTCTCATGGTCTCCAGGAATTACAGATGCTCCACTATTACCACCCTGCATTAAATTATCATAAGAGTTAAGTGCCAGCCCACCCGAGTAACCATGACACCCTGAACAATTATTATTAAATATTGGTTGGACTTCAGTCTCATAATCAACTTGTGCAACCGAAATTCCTAGTCCAAAAAATATGATTAATATTTTATTCATATTGTTCTCCTTTATTTATTTTAGAATTAAAAACTTCCCTTCTTTAATCTCACCTGTCATTTTATCTTCAACTGTGAATAGATATAAACCTGATGCTATCGCTTGATCATGCATTGTAATAAGATCCCAGGCATGTTCACCGCCAGACATTAAAGGCATTTTTTGATGATCAATATTAGTGATATCTGATCCACTATAAGAAGCATCATGTTTAATAATATTAACTAAATCTCCTGCTAATGAAAAAATACGTATTTCAGCTTCTTGAGGAATATTTCTAAACCAAAGCATTTTACTTCTACTACCATATCCATCCCATAAAGCTTGGCCCTTATAAGGATTTGGATATACAGTGGGTTTACCCGCCCAATCACTCTCAGAGTCAGCAGACACTCCAGGAAAAACATACACTCTGTTAGAATATATTGAACTCTCTAAGCTTTCAAGATTAGCATCTGGATCACCTTGATCATATGCCGTAATCGCATAATAATTTAGCCACCCATCTTTTATATTTACATTTTCAAATTTGTATTGATAATCTACGCCATCGATTTGAATTGTATCTTTTTCACCATACTCATTAATAATTTGTATAGTGGCTAGACCAGTATTGTAACCGATATCATTATCTTTATCGACTTCGAGTAGTAGTGAAAATTCTCCCAGTTCATCATTTGCCGTTTTTCTTGCACCATAGATTCGGTAACCTTCAAAGTCTTCTTCTTGGCTAATCGGGTCTAAAAAGGATTCGGCATTATCTTGCCAATAGAGAGTTACTTTCTGAGATTCTACTGCTACTTTTAAATTGGGTGATGGTGGAGGAGCAGGTAAAATATAACGATCTATCTCACCATCTTCATCGCTATCTTCACCATCATCTAAAATATTATTTCTATTTTTATCTTCGCCATCATAAGCTTTTTGAGCCCAATCATAGTTTACGTGTAAGATCTCTCTCTGTGCAGGAGAGTCTCCACTTGCCCCAGGAGCCCAAAGAGCACAAACAACTGCAAATGCAATACTACAGGAATCTCCAGGAGCTAAGGTCCAAGAAGTGGTGTCTGCATTTGGCATTGATCCTGTTGGACCAGCCGAGACTAAAAACATCCAGCTATTTTCAGCTGCGGGATATCCTTCTGATGTATAATCTGATCCGCTACCTTGTGATACTGTAGATGTCATTTTATCATATCGTTCATCATCATTAATTGGCATACTAAAAGCCGGATAATCACTATTGTTTGAATTTGTCCAAACCCATTGATGATAATTTGTTTTTAAATATTTCATTGGGCCACTAGATCCAAGAGCTGATATACCAAGGTATGATTTTGACCAACCATCATCACCATCTGCATCATATTGATATCCTATGTTTCTTTTAAAACCTGCATCATCTTCTGATTTATCAAACCCATTTAGATTATCATACCATGTAAACCCACCACCAGGGGTATATTTATCAGTATAATTAAAATTAGCTATGGATGCATCTGCCCAAAAACCTGCATAAAGATTATTTATTGTATCACTAGAAGCATTTTTAAATGTATAGTTTAAGATGACAAATGCATCAGCGTATGAATAATTCCAGGCATATGCTTTCATATGAATATCTAAGCCCAACGGATTATGATTTGGAATACCTAAATTATCTGATGGGCTATCACCATAATCTTTAAAATCAGCAATCATATCTTGATGAGAAATAGCATCAGGAGAATAATACTGAGCCATGGAATCTTGCGTAGTAGATGATATTGATGATTGAATATTTATCTGTGAATTTGCAAACAATTCAAATCCTTCATTACCGGCTTCAAAAACACCATCAACAATTGCCGTAGATACTCGTCTCTGTCCATCAACAATCCCTCCTACCCACAACCCACAATATGAAAAATGTTCAATCTGCTCTCGAGCAATTTCAGTTTGTTGTTTATATTGGCATGACGGATGGATACTACCGTCTTCCATACGATTCCAACCATTACCAAGAATACCAAAATTGGTAATCGTCATCCCTAGATTCCCAACAGAAGTAAATTTATCATACTCATCTGATGCAAGTTGAATTTGGTATGGCGCACGTTCCTGACCTAGAACCAAGCTTAAAAAAATTATTATAGAAACAAGAAATTTCATCTACTTAACTAATACAACTTTCTCTGTTTGGATAGCTCTTCCATTACCAATTAGATTAATAAAATAAATACCACTTGATTGATCATTCGCATTCCATTTGAATTGATGATTACCAGGAAGTATTTCGCCTTGATAAATAACATCAACAATCTTCCCATTAATATTAACCATATTAATGATACAATATTGTTTTACATTTATGACAATATCAATTGTAGTTAAGGGATTAAACGGATTGGGGTATGGATGAGATAATAATATTGCAGAAGGTATTTGACTATCATCAATATTATATACTGATGTACCATCATAATTAGTCCCTGGAGAACCTAAATCACCATCGCCATAGTAAAGATTTGCTTCACTCCAATTATCACTTTCATTATTATCTAAAGAAAAATCATGTAGCTCCATAGAAGCCCCACTCTGAAATGGCCACCCACCTGTATAATGAACTTCATCAATAATGGCCCCTGATGTATCTAATAGAATTATCGCATCTTCACTATTTGAAAAATATAAATTATTATATTCATAATGAGATTGTAACCCTCCATTAAGATTCATATCACTATTAATCGCCATTACAAAAAATTGTCCTGGGTTAATCAAGATAGATGATGATTCATTCTCAATAGTATGATAATCATTATCCGTATCTCTAATTGCCCAGCCATGAATATTAATAATAGAATCTGTTGTATTATGTATCTCAAACCATTCTCCATATGAATCAGAAACCGACGATGGATTTGGCATTATTTCTGAAATAACAATACCAAGATCATTATAAAATAAATCATCAAACCAAATATCCATATATACTGGGAGATGATCTGATGCATTATGCAAAGCATCAGCAATCGCATCACTTACAGATGCATTATTCCCATCATTAATCGCATCATTAAAATGATTACCATCATTCCCAACTGCCCAGTAAGATTCTTCTATATAATGCATATCTGATTCTTGATTCAAAATTGATTCACATACAAATAACCAATCAAATCTATCATCCATCCCTCCATTTGCTCCACCACCAAAGCTTTGAGTCCTAGGTGATTGAGTGTGAACATCTGAATAAGAGCTATTATTGTGCCAGGGGCCGATTCTATTTATGGGATCAAATAAGCGACCATTATTATTACTCGATGAACCTGTTAACATATCAAATGCTGGTTCATCATTGGAGCTATTCGAATAAATATTAAAATCACCAACAACTAAAAATGGTGTCCCTTCACTTAATCCATTAAGATAATTTCTAAGTACCGTTGCTTCATTTAAACGTTGAGATGCATTACTAGCACCTGAACTTGCCTTAAAATGGACTCCATAAATATTGAATTCAATTCCTGATGGATCATGGATCATAACAAATTCTACAACATCTCTTAAACCCGATGACGATGCAGTATTAATTGTTGTTGTACTTAAAAAAGAAAAATCATCATGCTTATAAAATAATGCAATATCTTGCTGTGCGCTTTGATTGGTAAATGTTGCTCCTGTCCAAGCTCCAGGTTCTACGACATCTAACACATCTGATTTAAAATTTGTAAAACCAGTTTGACTAATAATTTCTTGAATCATTAAAATATCTGGATCTACAAAATCAATAATTTCAATATAATCATCTTCTCGATTATTGTCATCCTGATAGTTCAATATATTATAAGTCATTATTCGCGCATTAGACGCATAAATAAAGTTCGTAATAATAATAAAAAGAATAAATCGCATTTATATTTCTACAGTAGCTTCAATCCGACCAATTTCCAACTGATTATGATTTCTAATAATTTTCGTTTTGAATTTATTCAATATTTTAGCTTCAGAATCAGATAATAATTTAAGATGGTCAAGTAATGTTATCGTTGCAACCGGAAGCGCTCTAAAATTACCATCCAATACTTTTAAAGCAATCCCAATACTCTCTCTATTTTTTGTTTTTAGAGTGATGCCTCTAATTGATTCACCACCAATTTTTGTTATTCCTCTTCCATGCAATGCTTGAATGAATTCCGTATCAAAATTATTTGTACCACCAATCATCATTGGATGCTTAGACATCGCATTAAAGACACGGTTTAATTCTTCATATTCACCAGAACCAAGTTTTTGAAACATGATAGCAAGAGATTCAAGTGTCATAAAAGGGGTTGGCGCAGAGCAGCCATCTATTTCTGTAGGAATTTCTTCTAAACCAGAAATCTCCTGCACTAACTGCTTAATTTTCTTTTGAACTGGGTGATCCTTTTGTACATAGCCTTTTATATCACTTCCAAGGTACTGCGCAAAGGCTAACATACCTGCATGCTTTCCGCTACAATTATTATGAAAAGGATTCGGAGCTTGATTATTCTTAATGATTTGATGTCTTGATTCCCTATCACTTGGATAATGGGCACCACATTCAAAATCGTCAGGACTTAAACCTAACTTGTGAATCATCTTTTCTACAGTATCAATATGATATTGTTCTCCATAATGCGATGCACACATGATTGCCAATTCTTTTTCACTAAAATTTGCTGCATCGACTGCACCAGACTTAACAGCTGCTGCTGCTTGAAAAGGCTTAAGAGTAGAACGTACACAAGTAAAATGGTACGGATCTCCAGATGAAAAAATTTGACCTGACTCATTAACTACAACAGCGAAAACAACATGGATGCTCTCAGTCAATTCACCTCGAGTTACTCTGCAAAGAATAGACATGCAGATTAGTGTAATAAATTAGATACAAAATCAAATTTAAATCCTTTCTTCTCTAATACAGGAATTTGTTTTTGTAATACTTCTAGTGTAATTGGCTTTACATGACCTATCCCAATGGCAAACCCTTTCTTTTCAGCAACCTGCGATAATAAAATCATTTGAGCAGTGATTTTTGATACATCAGCTTCATTATCTAAAAATACATTTCTACGGGCTGTCGGTATTCCCATTTTTTCCATAGTGGATTCAGCTATTGTATTTACCGTCGTACGACTATCAACAAAGAAAAGAGACTTCTCTTTAATAACTTTCCCAATATTTTCCATAATATGTTCATCTGCTGAGCCTTTGGAACCTTGGTGATTATTCATTCCAATAGCAACGGGTATTTGATTAAATGCTTTATTAACTCGTTTTTGAATTGTATCACTTACCATAGATGTCATTAAAACAAATTCTTCTTCTCCTTTAGTGCTAAATATATTTTCTAGCGGCATATGAATAATAACCTCAAAATTCTTATCCACTGCTTTTTCACTAAACGATTTACTATGTTCATGCCCCGGAATTACGGCATAAGTTAATTTTGCATTTAGATTTAAAAACCCATCAGAAATATTATCATTCCTATAACCAAAATCATCAATAATTAAACCAATTGTCCCTTTATAAACTGGAGTAGAAATCTCAGGGGATTGATCATCAGAATCATCTTCTTCAACCTTTTCAACAGGTACTTCACTAGTATCAACATCCGGTTTATTTTTATCATCTATTTTTTTTATTACAATTAATAGAATAACAATAATTACCATTAAAATATAAATAATATTTGTCCGGAGATCTTGCTTACTCATGATAGATTAAAATTAAATGATAAAATTTGTGGCGTGCCTAATTGCTGTGATCCAAATCGTATTCCATATGAAATTTGAAATACATTTAAATTGATACCAAAACCTATAGATGTTTCTACAACGTCTTTGGATGTTGAAAGACCACCCATAATTTTTAGACGATTCCAATTAAATTGATTGCCTAAATAATATTTAAAATTTGCTGCAACATAATTTTTTTCAATTGACCCATACAATGTATTTGAATATTTCAGGGAACTAATATTTTTTGATATCCCAGTTATAATGCGTATCGGCATCTCTGGCCTATTTGCATCAAAATTCGACATTCTTCCTATATTCAAAATTGAAGCTCCAATGGCCAGCCCTTTATTTAAATCTTGATAATAACCTAGATTAACCCCTAAGCCATTAGACGACTCATCATAAATCCCAAAAGAAATTAAAGACAGTGATATACCATATTTTTTTTTTGTCTTCGTACTAGATATTCCAGTTTCAATGGCTATACCATATGATGAAAATTCACTCTTCGCATCATCTTCCGGTGATTCATTTCTATACTCTAAATCTGAAATCCCTGAATACTTTATACCTAAATGCCAAATATGTTTCTTTAGTAATTGGCTATAACCTATTTGAGAAATATCTACATCTCCAAACCACTCCCCACCATTTATAGTCATTCTCGGTTTAGTAGTGGATGCACGATATAAAGCAGGGTTTATTTGTGATGTCTCTAAAATTGTTGGGTGACTTCCAACAACAAGCTCAATTGCATTAATTGGTAAAGATAAAAATTGCATACCAGAACCATAAATGGGAATCAAGATAAGTAAATATATCTTAAAAGCTAAATGCATAAGAAATTGTGTGAGCAGTCTGATTAACCCAATCCATTGAAAAGGCATAATCCAAGTGAGAGTCGTGAGCTTTAAACAAACCATATTCTAATCCTAGACCAAAAGCAATTCTGCCATTACCGTAGCCTCCTCGAAAATAATACTGATCTAAGAATGCATATTCAACACCAAGCCTTGGAAGAAAAGATGTGAAATTTTCATGATCGGTAATAAAACCAAGGTCACCTGCAATAATTAGTCCTTTATAGTTTGCCCTAGAACCAATACGATAAATTGTTGGAAAATAATCTCTATATATTCTTCCTTCAGCATATACATCGCCAGTATTCCACTCATAATTTGAACTAATATCTTGAACCATAATCCCTAATGTATTGAACTTTCCAGTCTTAATTAATATCCCAACATCAAAACCAATACCTTTACCTGAAATTTGATCTGATTCTGTAATTGGTAAATCATATCTAAGAATTTTTACATTCGATCCAACTGAAAGCCAAGGAAGAATCCTTTGCGCAAATGTAATCATTAAAGCATTCTCACCGGTTTGCATCATAGTAGATTTTTCGCCAGTAGTATATCTACCTTGAATATCTGTAACACCTGAATTAATCCAGGCAAGTCCAACACCAGCAGTCGGAGGTAGAGGTGTCGCAAAACTAGTCGCTGCTAAACGACGATCAAATGTCATATTTGTATAAGAAAACCCAACCTGTCTTTGACTAAGAAAAGCTGCCCATGCTGGATTATGTAACGTAGCAAAACTATAATCCATTTCAGCCGTAAAACCACCTCCCATAGCCATAGATCTAGATGTCATACCCATTCTAAGAAACCCACCTGATAATCCTGCTCTATCCTGTGCTAAAAGAAATGAGATAAAATAAAATATTATTAAAACCTTCTTCACTATTTCACCATAATAATTTTTATCCAAAAATCAGCTGGAGCTCGACTCTTAGAATACGCAAAATTTAACCGCGCAAAATAAACACCATTTGATACATGATCCCCATCTTGTCCTCGTCCATCCCATTTAATTGCACCATGATAATTATTAAGATTATATGTTCTACCATGAACTTTTTCCATCGCAAAATTGAAAATATCAACTTTTACTTCTGTATTTACTATTGGTCCAGTGTGAAATCGAATATAGCCATTATCTCCTACCTGATTATGACTAAAGGGTGAAAAAGGATTTGGGTATGCATAAACATCTGCTGAATCATAATCGGTTTGGAAGACCGACCAGTTTGACCCACTAAGATCAGATGATAATGCAATACCATCAGGTGTGCCAATCCATATTTTCGCAATTGAATCTCTATGATCTAATGCTGCAGTATAAACTATGTCTGTTAATATTTGTTTCTGAGATAGAAACGTGGTATCTATTGCTGGATCAAACTTTGCCCAATTTGTACCATTCAAGCTTTTCCATAAACCAGAAGCTGTAGCAGCAAATACTAATGAATCTCTTGCAACAACATTATATACTCGTTCGCCTAAAAGAGCTGTCTGCCAAGATAAACCATCATCCCGTGTAAAACTTAAGCCTCTTATCTCTCCTGATTGATCCGCATTCAAAGTAGCTGCCCAAATTGTCTTCTCTCCATCCCATATTTGTTTTGCAAGACCAACAACAAAATTTCCAGAAAGAGAATGATTCGGATAAGAATAATGCACCCATTCAATACAGTTATAAATTTCTAGATTACCATCTGGATCTTCTACAATTTCTTTAATTAAAATTCCTTTATTGATTCCATCCGCTGTCCCTACCCAAACTGTATCTCCAAATGCAAGAACCGAAAATGCTTTGTGATTATGATTTCCACCATCACTGGGGTCTCTCGGGTTTAAATAATAATCTGCTAAAATTGCTTTCCCAGTTGTATCTACAAATGCTGAATCCTGACATAATGATAAAGCCAATTGATTATCCATTGGCATTGGGACATTCTCCCATGAATTTTTTGTTAAATCATACCGCCTTAATCCACCAGCCCAACTCGCTGTCCATAAATAATCTCCCGCAAGACTGATATCATAAGTGATATTAGCCTGAGGTACGGTCACCGGAAGTTGTCTGTAATAACCTTCTCCAAAAGGAACTAGTGTGTCTCCATTGTCATCTATCGGCTGCGATAAATAAGTCCAATTAACTCCATTAGTGTCTTCTGCATCATAAGTTAAAGCTAAACCAAGACCAATCTGGATAGTACCATCATCTCCAGAGAATGAAACAGCTACTGTATCCCCCATGACACCTATAGCCGGGATGCCGCCTTTTGGTAAATAATATGTGTATTGGCCATCATCTAAAGATTCATTAGTTGTTTGGTAAGCATACACTCTATGCCCATCGTAAAGCGCTAATCCCATTCCAGTACCAAACCAGGTTATTGAATCTTTCATAATTCGAACTTCTGCTACTATATTACTTTTTAAACCAGATGTTAAAAATGTATCTTCAATCGATGTCTCTAAAGAAAAACGATGAGGTTGATCTTGTCCAAAAATTGGTAATACGATCAGAGTTAATAAAATGTACTTAATCAATGAAAACTTCATGCTCTGTTATTTTACTATACTCATCTGATTTGTCTTGAGCAATAAAGCGCCAAAGAAAATTCCCAGTTTTAGTTTGTAAATTAGAATCTAATGAACCTATACCATATACAGGAATTCTAAAACTATAAATACCATCTCCTCTTATAGAGTCACCACTTGTAAAATCAGGTTCATACAAAATATCTTCACTGCCATCATCATAGAGATAAATATAATTACCATTATTCATAACAGAATCTCCATCAACATGGAAAGAAGTAAAGCCAACCCATCTTATAGATTCTAGACCATCAGCATCAAATACTTCTGCCGAAATAACGTGAAGACTCAGAGTATTACCTTCAGGCCGCGTAATTGAATCTGGCGCAGTCACAGAAATAATACGAGGAATAATATTCCCAACTTGAAATGAGTCTGAAAGAGAGATTTGTTCAAACCCATAAGATGCTATAACATCGATATAAACCTTACCAGAATCATCACCCAACACATTCATAATGACTGAACTATCATTTGATACTTTAATTGTAAAGGTACCATCATTTAGAATAATATCACCATTTGTCCCATTATCAACTAAAGACAAACTATCAGCAGCATTAGATTGATTGCTGCCATACCAAAGTAACATAACATCTGATAATAAAGTTGAGTTGTATGAATCATCCACATCAGCACTAAAATAAAGCTCATTTATATCTTGAAGAAAAGTAAACTGAAGATTGCTAATCGGTAAAGGTTCTTCAGGCTCTGTAATATCTCCTGGACAAGCAAAAAATATTAAACACATCAATAAGATTTGTAGATAATATATTTTTTTATACCACTCTATTAACATTAATTCGCCCAGTCTTGATTTTCTCTATTATAAATATAATCAACCATTAATCTGCCTACTTGTTCTAAACTTTCACCACTACAATTTTCTGGTAGGTCATCTAATGTATGCCAAAAATTAGAATATGAATTAGGGTATTTAAAATCTATAATATCAATCGATGGAATTCCAGCTATTTCATATAATGGAATATGATCATCATAAATAGCATAATCAACTCGACCATCAAATGCATCTAGCCCCATTTCTCTTGCTCGATCCCATAAATACCTAACAAGCCTTGGGTGTTGATCAAGTGAATAACGCTCTATTGGTAAAACCAATTGTTTGTCTCCAACCATATCAAGGTTAATTGCTTCATTAGGCTTCGGAATAGGAAGATTTTTTGCAAAAAACCTTGACCCTTGACAATAGGTCTCATTCTCTCCTGGTATACCCATATCTTCACCATCAAAAAAAATAAGGTTTACTCCAATCTCAGGTGGATATTGACCTAATATTTTTGCTAATTCCAGCAAAACCGCAACTCCGGATGCTCCATCATTTGCTCCAATAATTGGGGTGCTTTTATCTCGACGATTCTCTTCTTGATCTGCCCAAGGACGAGTGTCCCAGTGACAAGAAATAATTGTTTGAAATACAGCATCTGGGTTAAACCTTGCTATAATATTTTGTAATTCATATTTCTTTTTAGATCTTTTCTCTCTATAAGAGAATTCTTGTATTATAATATCATCTGCATAAGGCTCTAGGCCCGCAAGCATAAAATCCAAACACGCATAATATCCATCCGAACCTGGGTTTCGTGGACCAAATTCACATTGAGCGACCAATATGTCATATGCATCATCTCCATCAAAATGAGGTACATTCGAATAACACCCTAATTGAATTAAAAAAAATGATATAATAAATGATCTATAACAATATACTTTCATTTTATCCTGATATAGCAATATTGACATCAAACCCAAAATCACGATCAATTTTCTGACCAGCTGTTCTGCTATCACTTTCACGATATTCATACCTCACTCCACCACTAACTTTTGTATTAAATTGATAAGATAATCTTAAACCTGTTTTCCAGCTATCTGAAAATGTACCAGTCTCAAAATTCTTTTTATCACCTGATCGTTCTTCTTTGCTATTATTCATATCAAAATTTAATGTAAAACTTATAGTATTATTAAGATTGACTTCGCCATAATACGGAACTGGAATTCTAATGCCACCTCTATGCGTGTAAGTACCTGTAGAAGTGTAGCTATTATCGCTTTTTATTGTCATCCCTGCTTGTGATTCATCTAAAGATTGATTTCTATTATGTCTAAATGTTACAGAAATATTTTTCTTTAATGTCATATTTAAACCAATTAATGGTGAAAAATTCCTGTTTATTCTGGAAGATCTTTCAAATTCTTTATAATCTTTTGCAAAACTACCAAAATTAAAGAAATTCATTTGATCAGGGGACATCCCTTCAAATTGCCATGAGCGTGTCTCCTTACCAGAATAACTATGCTCCATAGAAGCTGACTTTGCAACCCATTTGATTATAGGCCATTTTTCTAGTCCAGTCATTCTAAAGCTCCAACCTGGAAATGGCAACCCTTGTTTTATTATTTCGTCATAAACCAAGTAATCACGTGTCATCGCTAATTGTTCAATACCAGTACCTGATCGATTTGTAGAAAAGTTCTGTGCAAAATTAAAGCTAATCGTTATGTCTCGACTTAATTTCATACCACTCCGAATGGAGCCATCTCTTTTATGATCCCAACTCCCAAAATTTGTTCCAATACTAAGAGTATCTTGCTCTAAACCATGCTCAGGTAACCATCCAAATTTGTAGCCCAATGGTACATCACCTAAAATTTGATTTGCAGAACGATTCAAGTTTTCAGTATATGAAAGACTGATTGGGTTAATCTTTTTTACAAAACCATGTATCAGAGCCATTGGACTAAATTTCTTTGAATTAGATTTATTATCTTCTTTCTTTTCACTTGATAAATTTTTGGTTCTAGTACGTGGCCCACGTTTACGTGATCCTCTTTTGCTACTACTATTTGATTTCGGTTTGTAAATCAACTCAATGATTTGAATAGGGGTTAGTGTAAAATTTGACCCAAAACGTAACTGCGTACTAATATTTTTACCTTCTCTAATCAAATCATCTGTCCAGCGATAATTTGCAGTATAATTAAATGATGGCTTAAGCCATTTAATTAAATTAGGTGTAAAACTAGAATTAAATGATTCGGATGTTTGTGTAACAGTCCCTGGATCAAAATCTCTCAATGCAGTCCAAGCATAACCTCTATAATCATTTAAATTACTTTTACCAGTCCAACCATATTTGGCAGAAAGGCTATTTGTTAATTTGTAATCAAAATTCATATTACGATCTAAGGCAAAATTATAATTATCAGGACTCTTAACATTTGTACGAGTTTCATTCCAACTCAATTTTTCACTTAATTTCATGCCCGTCTTTAAAGATGATGGTGTATAATAAATTTGAACACCACTAAAAGATTTAAGAACTGGAATTTTATTAGCCCATTGCATGGGCTTAATGTAATTATTTCGACCAAAAGACAAATTATATGAAAAATTACCTACATAAGATTCACTCCGTTGTTGCTTATAGGTAATATTTGATGAATTTGACTGTGATGCATTAAGAGTTAAGTTCATATTATCAATCGTATATTTCATTAATCTATTATCTGATTTTCCAATTTTCTTTAATGACGTTCCTAAAGTTATTGACTCGCTTAGAGTCATAATTGAATCAGGAGTATTATCTGGATTTACTAATATATCTTCTCCAGCAAAATATTTTGGGCGACTTCTATTTTGAACCATTGATGTATTAATAGGAATAGAGAGCCCCCAAGATTTAGGTAAAAATCTATGTAAATCAATTCTACCAGTAAAATTCATATTTTCTGATGTTAATGTTTGCTTTGATAGTCTTTCTTGAAGACGGTGATAATCAGCATCTTGACGACTATAAACTACTGAAGCTGATCCTAAATCAGATAACTCTAGTTTAGATTGCACCCTCATCGCAACTCCACTTTCTTTCTTCACACCACTCAACCTCAATTCATCCAACCAAATTTCACCTGTAATTGGTTGAAAGCCTGTGTTTTTTGTTCCCAAAGAAAAATATTGAATTCGATTTAAGGCCGGCTTCCCAACAATCTCAATTTTTTTACCCGTAGATATACCATTTGTATCCGTAAACAAATATTTCCTAACACCTGATGAATCAATAATAATATCTGTTTCTTTGATTTTTCTAATATCCGATGTATCACTTTGTTTTAATTGGGTTAACCAATCCAAATCAATTTCAAAACTATTCCTACCTTCGTCTTCATCCCAACCTGAAAAAATAGGTTTCGTTATTTCATAATAATTATCCCCTAGTCCAAACTTTAAAAAAACATTCACATCAGTTTCATTTTGTTTAATAGATGGACTATTCCCATATACATACATTTTCATGAAATCATATGTCATAAAACTTCTTTTTTGATCATCATTAAGCGTATAAAGTGTTTTCTGAGCAATACCAGTATGTTTTGGAGGTAAATCTGTAAATTTTAATACAAGAGATTGTTCTTTTGAACGAATTTCATTTAATCTATCATATTCACCTTTTACACCTTTAGGAGGGATGTAATTTGCATTATCTTCAGTATTAATCACTGCGACTTGAAAAGTTGGCTCTTCATCCAAGAAATCTTCTATTAAATTAACTGGAGGACTTCTATAATTTTTTTTATCAATAAAAGGTAAAATTTCATTATTAACATCAGGAGTTATAATCCCTAATTCCTGCCATTCATTACCTACAATTTCCATTTTTGCAATTTGTAATTGCTGCATATTTGTATCTAATCCTGTTAATGATAGTCGGATGTATTTTATTTCATTCCACTCAATATTCTTCACTTGATCAAAATCATTGAGTGGGATTCTAAATAACTTCCAACCAGTAGCTATCCCATTGTCCTCAGTTTGACCTGCAAGATATGTCGTATCTTTTAAATCAAAACTCGCTGAAAAATAATCATTTGTAGAATTTAAAAAGGTTGAGCGATCTAGGTCTTCTGTATCTGGATATTTCCCCCCTTCTTGAATTTTGGATCCAGTACCATTCCCTTCTGTTCCATTTACCTTTGAATAATCATTACTACCAGCCTCATAATTCCAATTATCTCCATTGGGATCATCTAAATCAACATCCGAAGCCGAATTTATCAAATTGTTTTCTCCCTGCTCAAAATAATCAATAAATGTCGGGCCCAATGTATCCAAACAAGTCCCCCATCCATCTTCATAAATATCAAAACAACCATCTATACCGGTATCTTCATGATCTTCCAAAAATCCATTCCCTAATGATAATCCCGCAACAGGAATATCTTCAGTATTTAATTCACCATTCCCATCAATATCTTCAGAAATTTTTCCAAGACTAATATCTATTTTCCCAGATTCACCCTTTAACCAAATTTCAAAAAATTTACTTTGTGTCTGATCATAGTCTCCTGAATAAAGAGATGTAGTAAGCCCCACCCATACTGAATCTTTATTAAAATCTTTTTGATGTTCACGGGCTTTATACCTCAATACAAGAACATCCGTCGTTTCATTACCTGCCCGCAAAGAAGTCGATTGATTTGGCCATATATCTTTTGTTCTTAGCGGGACATATGGATTAAACCAAAATAAACTACCTCTATTCCGTT